>OCTX012273593.1_pt1 | contig 10834 bp, 5 predicted proteins | sample 1539691 | NCBI WGS metagenome assembly OCTX01 (sample SAMN02144231, study PRJEB22623) | gut metagenome | biome: sheep rumen | host: Ovis aries | place: New Zealand | reverse complement strand
ATATTCCCCCGGGCCGTAACAGCGGCAGTTCTCTATCAAGACACGCCTGCCGCCGAAACGGAACGCACTGCAGGCCGTGTTGAGCGAACAGCCGCGGACTACGACATCCTCGTTGTCGAAGCCGGCGACGCAGTCGTCGCCGGTCTTCATAGTGCAATTCTCGATTGTCATGCGGTCGCATGAACTCATGTGCACTCCGTCATGTCCGCCGAGGATCGCGAGTTTCTCGAAACGGGCGTCGGCGCAATCCTTAAGGAGATGGGCCCAGTTGCCGGTGTTGCGAATCGTGTAGCCGCTGAATACGAGGTTCGTAGAAGCGTGAACGGATATGCCGTGCACGCCTCTGAAATGCTCTTCACCGACAGGATCGTAGCTGTCGCAGCCGTCTATCACCGAACCTGGTTCACCGACGATCTTGACGTCGTGCGCACGGAGGATGCGGATGATCGCGTTGTTCCAGCGGCTGGCATACTTCAAGATGTGGTCGTTGTTTTTTCGCTTTCGCGGGCTGGCCCACACCACGCCGGGCGCGAAATCGCCGTCAGGGACGGGTTCTAGAGCATCGTTTCCGAGAATGTCATATCTGTCGCAATCGCGACTGGCCTTGAGCATGGCGCCCGCCTTCAGGTAAAGCGTAGTGCCGCTCCTGAGGCGAATCCCCGCAACTGCGTGCACACCGCCATCAAGGACGACCATGCCGCCGCCTTCGCGCCAGCATTCGTCGATGGCGCGCTGTATCGCGGCGGTCCGGTCGCCATCGGCCGCAGTTATTTCGATCTCAACCGCGCTCGCGACAAGACCGACCGCGAAGAACGACGCCAACGAAAGAAACGGCCTGATATTCATATCCTTTTCCACTCGGAAACTATGGAACGCCCGGGCCTGCCCCAGCAGTTGAACGGACGGGCTGTAAAACGAATCTCCCGCCCCGCCGGAAGCTCGTCCTTGGCGAAGACGCATTCCACCGGTTCGCTGCTCCCTTCAACACCGAGGAACGCATCCGGCGCGAACACCCTCTTGGATATGCACACGCGATGGAAATCGGACATTCGCGCTATTGCGTTCACTTCGTAATCAAAAGCGCCTCCGGCCTGGGGAAACGCCACCGCCACCTGTTCGCACGCCATACCCGCCCGATCGCGTCCGTCGGGCCTGTCCTCCAGCGCGACTGTCGCGCCCTCGGCGAACTGCGGCGGTTGCGAAACGCGGCGGCGCGGCTCGAACTCGTAGGGACGCGGCGCGCCCTCGCCGACCGGGACAACCCAATCCGGCCCGAGAGTCCGGTCGTTCACGAACTCGCGGCGGTGGAACACGATACGGTCTTCAAACACCTCCATAAGCATTCCCTGGCGGATGCGCTTGATGTTTATGGGGCGCATCTGAAAGCGCGTACCGGCTTTCATATCGCTCACTGCATGGCCGTTCTCGCGGCCTGGGAATGTAAAGGCGAAACCGCGCGCACAGCCGCAGTTCACACTTGTGAATGCGCCCTGCCATATGGATCTCTCGTCGTCGATCGAATAGTGGGAGTGGCCCGAAAGCGCCACGCAGTTCGGATGAGCCGAGAGCAGCCTCGTGGAGGTTCCATCGTCCCATCCGCCATGCCAGAAGGCGCCGTCCAGAAGGTAGGCGGCCGCGCAAGTGTCTCGCGGATGCGGGTGCTGACAGTAGAAGAACGGCTTCAAGGGGTCGATCGTCGGGGCGAAATCGCGCCAGAAGCCGGTCAAGCCGTCCTTCTCGCCGAGGGCGCGCGAATACCAGTTGTTGAGGACGAACCGGTAGCCCTTCACCTCCTTCACGATTATCTGCCGGTATTCTTCGTTGAACAGGCGACGCCACACATCTTCGCGGTGAAACGCGAGACAAGTGCGCTCGGCTTCTTCACGCGACGGAATCTGGCGATTTGGCCATGACGCGGCAGAGACGAATCCGTCGACATCATGGTTGCCAAGAAGGAAAAGACGCTCCACGCGCCGTCCGTCGGGAGCGCAGTCGCCGGGAAACACCTTCCGCCACGTGTCGGCGACGATTTCAAGTTCCTCGATCGTGCCCTTCGTGCCGAGGTCGCCGGTCACAAGAACCCCGTCGACATTGTTCTCTCGAAACCACACGAGAGCCTTCTCGAACGTGTCGGCATTGCCGGGGCGGGTTACGTGGATGTCCGACAGCACGCCGATCTTGAGTCTCGCCTGCGGGTGAACCGCAGTCCCCGCAACCAGACTCTGCCCGGCAAGAGCCGCTCCTGCGGCGATGAAATCTCTTCGTGTCATGAGTCCACACCCTTTCTTTTTTTCATATTGCCGGTCAGACGGCAGAACCGATTCGCGCCGAAGCGGCTTTGCGATAGCCGGTCACGGCGATCTCGCCAGATGCATACACCTGAGCAATAGCGTAGCCGTTCTCCGCTTCGCCGGAGTTAAGCACTGTCGCGCGCAGCGAGTAGTAGGTCGTTCCGTTCGACTCGCCTATCCTGCCGGAGTGCTGATGGCCTGTGAAAACGGCGCGCACCTTCCCGCTGCACTCGATCACGGCACGAACTTCCGCCGCGTTTCTCACCAGATGGCTGGCATCGGCCTGAGGATCGAGGCACTGATGGCAGAAGACTACCGCAAGCCCCTGCGAGTCGTCGAGTTCACGCGCAAGCCATTCCAGCTGCCAGGGCGGCACGTTCGCGTCGCGCCAGTCCCAGTTGCCCGGGCGGTAATCCTCCATCTTCGACGTATAGCAGGCGTCGAGCACGACAAATTTAACGTCGCCGCGCACGAAAGAATAATGCGCGAGAGACTGCGCCTGCCCTGCATTGGAGACGCGCGACAGAAACTCCACCTTGTCGAGCGCGTCTAAATCGTGGTTGCCGAGGACATGGTAGCGCTCGCCGCGGAAGCCCGCGAACACATTTTCAATCTTTTCGAGATAGCCGACGGTAGAGGTCTTGTCGGGGCCGAGGTCTTTGAAATCACCAAGCTCGACAAGAAAGTCCGGATGCTCGCGGTTCATTACGGCGACGCACTCCGCAAGCTTGGCGGCAGATTCGCGGTATGATGCATCCCCGACCGGCCACGGACGGCGCGCGTATGGTATATCCGCATAATGGCAGTCTGTCACAAGGCCGAACCGGACAAGCGGCTTTTCACCCGCCGCCCGAGCGCCCGCGCAGCCGAAAAGCGGCACTGCGGCAAATGCGCCAAGCCCCTTGATGAAGAAACGGCGCGTCTGGAATTCCTCGTTCATCTTTGCCCCCCTTTAAAGTCTTCCTTTCCGTTGCGGCACGAACCGCCTGACCGGCCTCTGGCGAATCCATCTAGCAGAGCGCGGCGGCGGGCGTTATCCGGCGACGGGCGCAGGCTTTTCGCGTCGGCGCCTGCGTGCTCTACGCTCCACCCATCCCATTCGCGGAAGGCGTGATACGACCAGTCCCACCCATACGACTCGAACATGTCTATGCAGTCGCGAAGATAGTTTTCCGCGCCCGGAGCCCAGCACACGGCGGAGAACTCGCCGACATATATGCGGGCCTTGTGCCGAAGCTGGAATTCACGAACCGGCTTCACGACTTCACGCATACGCGCGGCGGACCATCCCTTTTCCGCGTTCGGGTAGGCCTCGGTCCACATACGCCTGTCCATCACGCGCTGGTGGGTGTAGTCTATAGGATCGTACATATGAACCTGATATATCACATTGTCAAGCGCCATGGGCGACAGGTTGGCGAATTCGCCCGGAGTGGCCCATTCATTAGACTCCACGACAATCGCCACGGCGGGGTCTTCCGAACGAATCGCTTCGGCGGCCTTGAGCTGAAGGCTCCAGTAGTCCATGCCCGGTTTCGTCGGCCGCCGCTGCGCAGGCTCGTTTACAAGATCGTATCCGTAAAGCGCATCGCGCCCTTTGAAGCGGCGGGCTATCCTGCGCCACGTCTCGACGAAATGCCTGGCGTAACGCTCGTCATAAAACATGTTCATGTCACCCGTTTTGTCGCGGCCTCCCGGCGGGACGTGCATGTCCAGGACAACCTTGATGCCGGCCTTCGCCGCCTGCGGCAGGACGAAACAGTCGAAATGGTCCAGCCTGCCGTCAAGCCAGCGATCGAACTCTTCAAGATCCTGGTTGGTGTCCACTCCATGCCAGTTGCGCACCATCTGATAGCGCAGGAGCGTCACACCCCACGAGCGCAGCATGCAGAAGTCGTCCTCGGTCATATTGCGGGCGGGCGACATGACGCCGCGCATCACAGGCATGGACGAGACATCCGGGGTGTAAGAGGACACCAGATCCTTGTTCGTCGCCGGCGCCAGCGGTCGCGACGCGGTTATCTCCAGCGTCGACATATCGAAAACGACGGTTCCCGACGAATCCTGCAGTCCCAGAAAAAGCTCTGCCTCGCCGCCGTCCCTGCATTCATCGGCCGAAATACGCAGCGACGCCACGCGCCATCCAAAATCTCCCGTAGGGAGTCGCGCCCCCGGCCAACGCTCCACGCCGGACGACGCACGCTTGAAATGCATCATGAACTTGACGCCGTTCCAATCATCGGCAGGAACCGACACACCCTCGCCGCGCACCAACACCATCGCATCCAGCCCCGTATCGGCGAAATCGGCAAGCTTTACAGTCATATGCGCCGCATGCATTCCAGATTCGCCGCCCTCGGGAACAGTGACGGCAAGCAGTCTGCCGTCCAGCCGGCAGGCCGGCGAAAGCGCAAGCGCACTGCCGCAATCTTCCTCGTCCCGATTCCACGGCTTGCGGTAGATGCAGTGGCGCGTTATGTCGCGAATCTCGCCGCCCTTAAGCTCGGCAAACTGCCAGAGCGCCTGCACGGGCGGCGCTGAGTCGCCCTTCGGCTGATTCATCCAGTTGACAGTCGTCACATATATGAAGCGAACCGCGTCTGCATCGCCTCCAGGCACAACATCCATACCCTGCCGCCAGCCGAATTCATGCGTTGAAACAACATTGAAGCTGCGGTCAAAAATTATGAAGCACGGCGTATGCGCAAGCTCGTCCGGCGTGTATACATTTACATACAGCCTGTCGCCGTCGGTCGCCATGTTCTGGACCCCGGCGCAACAGTCAAAGCCGTGGTCGACACGGAAAGGTTCGCAAAGAGGCTCAAGCGTCTCGGCGTCGAATTTGCCGAACCAGTTGCCGCGATACGGGGCTTCCTTCGTCCCGCCGGGACCGAGCCCGACATAAAGAACTCCGTCAATGCATGTAATGCCGTCTGCTGGGCGGCGCAGACGGCGCTCTTTGAGAAGATTGAGGTCTTCGTCGTACATACGGATGGTTCCTCTGTCCGGCGAAGAATCGTTCCGCTCGGCGCAGCATGCCGTGTACAAACGGCCGCGCCAGAGACATATGTCGCCCGTGTGCTTCGGCACGGTGACGGACTTCAAGGCGCGCCCCATCCAATCGGTCTTCGCAAGCTGATCGTACAATGTGAAATACAAAGCGTTGGACGACACGCACATCCCCTGCACATGGTAAGAATGAGAATTCAGAAATCCCGACGCCGTAAGCCTCGCGTCCCACGACGGGACGCGCCAGGTCGCCGCTTTCGCGCAGCCCGCCGGCGCAACCTCTTCAACCGCATCGCCGTTATATCCTTCAAGCATGATCGCACGGAACGTCTCCAGCTCTGCGTCGCTAATGCCGCAGTCCTTGAGATACAGTTCGATGCGCTCGTTCCATGACGAGTCTTCCCGTCCGTACTTCGAAAAACCTTCCGGGAGATGCCACGCGCTGTTCCACACATGTTTCACGCCGAACGTCTCGCTATCGCCGGGAATCGATGGATAAAACGTCGCTTCCCAGTCGGTTTCCAGCCCTTGGCGGCTCACCCCCAGGACTCCGTTCAGCACATATGCAAGCGCCCCTGTGCGATCGGCGCCGCCGATGCAGTGGAACAATATCGGATAATTGCGGCGGTCGCAGAACACGCGGAAGTTTTCCGCCATGGTCTTCATTCCGCCGCTCTTGAAACAATCGACGTAGGCTGGCGAGGAATTGTTGATAAATTTCACAGCTGGGCCCAGCGGTGAAACTCCGTTCATACCCGCAGTCTCGCACTTGGTGCGAAGATCAAGGTCTGTCTTGATGCCGAGTGTGCGCGTAATGTATTCTATGTCGTCGGCGGTAAGGCGGCCGCTGCCTCTCATCACGCCGTCAACGCTGTTGTAGTTGAGGCCTTGCGAACGGTAGATCATCCCCTGTCTTACGCGTCGTCCGCCGAGCCCGCGACGTCCGCCGAGATCGCGAAAATTGCCTACACTTCCTTCGATGTCTAGCCAGCGGGGCGCCAGGTCCTCGGTAATGAAAGTCCCCGTCTCGCTCATCACGCTTGCGCGCTTGTCGGAACAGTCGCATATGCGCGAATGACTGAACCGTCCGCAAGTTATGTCGCTTGCGACGCGCCAGTAGTAGCGCGTCGCGAGTTCAAGGTTCAGAGTCTTCTCGACATGGCGGAACAGACCGTCGGACTTCTCCTCGCCGTGACGTCCGCTTGCAGAATCGGGCTTATCGCCGTGGAACAGGAAAACCCGCGCGTCCGAGAGGTCAGGTTTCTTTGAAATGACGAGCTCCCACGGGCCCTTCTCGCCCTCTGTCGCGATCCATTCGAAAACGACCTCCTTTGGATGACGCCATCTTCTGGAGTGCCGCTTATTCTGGTCGTCGGCGCGGTATTTCGCAAGGGCGGCCGTGCGCGCCGCCATCGTCACGTTGGTCACGACCTTGCGCTGACAGTCGCTCAGAAGACAGACTGTCGCGTCCTGGGCCGGAGAGACCAGTTTAAGCGCGGCCAACAGAAAAAGCGAGGTCGCCATGGACGCAACCTTCCTCAGAAGTCGAGGTTGCGCACGTTGAGAGCGTTGTCCTCTATAAACTTGCGTCTCGGTTCCACCTCGTCGCCCATGAGAAGCGTGAACATGCGGTCGGCCGCGACTGCGTCGTTGAGTTTCACGCGAACCATGTGGCGCTTTTCAGGATCCATCGTCGTGTCGTAAAGCTCCTGCGCGTCCATCTCGCCAAGACCCTTGAAGCGATATACCGACAACCCCTGCTTGCCGTGCGTGCGCACATCGTCGAGGAGTTTCTTCAAAGGCCCTTCGAACCAGTCCTTGGGGCCGAACCCGTAGCCCGAAAGCGACGAAAACTCCTTGCGCAGCATCGAGGCTCCGCTTCCCGCTGCGGCTTCGTCGGCCACGAGTTCCTCGGGCTTGAAGCCGCGTTCCTCGACCATTCTGCATGTAGCCTCTATCTCGGCGAGAAGCGTCATAAGAGACTTCGCACGATCCTTGTCGAGCGGCTGCCCGTCGGAGCCCTTCACCTCGAAATCGTCAAGACCGAGGGTGAGCAGCCTCTGGGTGAGTTCGCCGTCCGTAAGGACGTACTCGCTCTTCTTCTTGCGCTCGACCTTGTAGAGCGGCGGCTGCGCGAGGTAGACGTATCCCTTCTCGATGAGTTCGGGCATCTTCCTGTAGAAGAAGGTCAGAAGGAGCGTTCTGATGTGCGCGCCGTCTACATCGGCATCTGTCATGATGACGATCTTGTGATAGCGCGCCTTGGAGATATCCCACTCCTCGCCGAAGCCGCACCCGATCGCCGTGATGAGAGTGCGTATCTCGGCGTTGGCGAGCATGCGGTCGATCCGCGCCTTTTCGACGTTGAGCACCTTTCCCCTCAACGGCAGAATCGCCTGCGTCGCGCGGTCGCGCCCCGTCTGGGCGGAGCCTCCTGCGGAATCGCCCTCGACGAGGAACAGCTCTGTCTTCGCAGGATCGCGCTCTGAACAGTCGCGCAGCTTGCCGGGGAGAGAGAGCCCGTCCATTATGCCCTTGCGTCGAGTGGACTCCCTCGCCGCCCGCGCCGCTTCGCGTGCGCGCGCCGCCAGAAGGGTCTTCTCGATCACCGTCTTTGCCACCGACGGATTCTCCTCGAAGAACGTCATCAGCCTGTCCGACACGATCGACGCCACGATTCCCTCGACTTCGCCGTTGCCGAGTTTGGTCTTGGTCTGCCCTTCAAACTGCGGCTGCGGAACTTTCACGCTCACGATGACCGTGAGGCCCTCGCGCATATCGTCGCCGGTAAGGACGTCCTTCTCTTTTATAAGCTTGTTGTCGGCGCCGTACTTGTTGATCGTGCGGGTAAGCGCGCCGCGGAAGCCAGAAAGATGCGTGCCGCCTTCGATCGTGTGGATGTTGTTGCAATATGTCTGCTCCAGAGTGGAGTAGCTGTCGGTGTACTGGAGGCTCACCTCGGCCTGGACCATGCCCGTCAAGCCTTCTTTCTCCCCCTCGAAGTGTATCACCGGAGAAAGAGGTTTCTTGTTGGCGTTCAAGAACTCGACAAATTCGTCTATGCCGCCGTCGTAGTGGAACGTCTCCTCGTGACGGGACTCGCCCTCGTCGTCGCGGAAGTGTATGGTAACGCCCTTGTTGAGAAATGCCAGCTCCCTGAGACGCGCGGCGAGAGTCTCCCACTTGAAAGCATGGCAGCTGAAGATCGTGTGGTCGGGGAAAAACGTGACTTTTGTGCCCGTCTCGTCGCCGCATTCACCTATTACTTCAAGCGGCTTCGTGACATGGCCGCGCGAAAACTCGATATGGTGCAGTCTTCCGCCGCGCTTCACCTCGACCTTCATCCATTCTGAAAGCGCGTTCACGCAGCTCACGCCCACACCGTGAAGTCCGCCGGAGACCTTGTAGTTCGAGCCGTCGAACTTGCCGCCCGCGTGCAGAACGGTAAGAACGACCTCGATAGCGGGTCTGTGCTGGGTGGGATGCATGTCGACCGGTATTCCGCGCCCGTTGTCCTGCACCGTGATCGATCCGTCGCGGTTTATCACGACGTCTATCATCGAACAGTAGCCGGCAAGCGCCTCGTCTATGGAGTTGTCCACCACTTCATAGACGAGATGGTGGTAGCCTCGCTCTCCCGTGTCGCCGATGTACATCGCGGGGCGCTTGCGCACCGCTTCCATCCCCTCAAGGACCTGAATGTTCTCTGCGTTGTAATTACCGGTCTCTTCTGCCATTGTCCTGATTCCTGTTGTGTTGATCTGCGCCCGTCACATTCCCGTAAACTGCCCGGCGACCGGAATAGTCCCGGTCGGCTCATGATAGACGAAGAATAGAAAAGGTCTGTTGAGAACGAAGCGCGGCGTGCCGGCGTCGCCGTGCACGATGGCGTCGGCCGGCTTCTCCGCGAGCGGCGCGGGATCGAGGCCCTGCTCGTCCAGCCTCATCCTCACGCGCTGACGCACTGCGCCCGGGCGTATCGAGCGATCCATGCGCTCGAAACCTTTAAGCGGAAACTTGAAGTAGGCGCAGACCCCCTTGAGATCCAGATCGGTAGTGAAGTCCATTTTTGGCACGACCACCGCGACAGGCCCGTGGCTGACGCCGCTTATCGCCACCGACTTCATGACCGACAGCAGGTCGTCGATCTTCTGCGACGAAAATTCGTCTCTTATATCACCGATCGACAGCCCTTCCGCAGGGAGCAGCGCATAAAACCAGCCCTGGTCGGCAAGCGGGAGCCTTATCATGGAAAAGCGCCTGTTACGCCACAGATCGACGTTCCTCAAATCGCACATCGCTTCAACATCCGTGCGGCTGCCGTCGACACGGTGGAACGCCATCCGTCTGGTGTTGCCGACGGGGAAAGGGTCCTTCCACGAGAAGCGCACCGACGCCAGATCATATAGCGCATAAACATCGCGCGAAACCGTTCCAAGAGGGATCGAGAAATCCTCCATCGCGCCGCCCATGGCGGATCTCAGCCAGGCTTCGGCGCCGACGGGAGGCACGCCGGGGCACACCTCCATTGAAAATGTATTCTGCAGCTCGCGGCGGTAGGGGACGTTCACCGCGCGCGCGTCGGCAATGCACAGCGCCCTGGCCGTGACAACCTCGAAAAGCGAAGCCGAGGCGTCTTTGACCCTGGCCATCATCGGCACGTACACGCTGCTGAATTCTGAAAGCACCCCGAGCGTCTCGGCGAAATGGGCCTTCACTATGGGGTCGAACGCATCACTCAGAGCAACGCATCCTATCTCGAACGAATACGGAGAGAATGCGGCATTGCCGCGCGTCGCGGCTGAAACCGCCCTGTTGAAAGCGTCAGCACCGAATCTGGCATGAGCCGCGCCGGCCGCAGCCGCAACGCCAGACACGAATACCGCCGCGATAAGCGCAAACGCCTTCATTGCCCAAGCTCCAGACGTTCGGCAAGCCTCTCGGGCAGGCCGGCCGCGCGAATCCTCTCCTGCGCCGCCGCCACATCGTATTCAAGCCTGCGAAAACGCACCTTGCGCGCCATGGGCTCGTAGATGGCATATGACGCGCGCGGGTCGCCGTCGCGCGGCTGGCCTACGCTGCCGACGTTTATGAAGTACTTGCGGCCGATCGGCAGAGTGAAGTCCTGCGCGTCGATGCGGTAGACGCCGCTTATCTGCTTCTCGTATATCATCGGGCAGTGTGTGTGGCCGTGGAAGCACAGCGGCGTCGGCTGCATGATGAAATTCGCCTCGGCCTGAAGATGGTCGAATACATAACCGAAGGTTTCGGGGTTGTCCCAGGTGGCGTGCACGATCGACATCCCCATCTTGCGTTCGGTGAACGGCAGATCCCTTAGCCACTGCAGCTCCTCGCCGGAAAGCTGCTCGCGCGTCCACATAACAACGGCCGCGGCGTTGGGGTGGAAATCGTCCAGATCTCTGTCGGACGATACGTAGTCGTCGTGATTGCCCTTCACGACCGGACACCCCAGATCGCGCACGATCTTCATGCACTCGGCCGGGGCCGCGTTGTAGCCTACCACGTCGCCAGTG
>OCTX012290306.1_pt1 | contig 10838 bp, 5 predicted proteins | sample 1539691 | NCBI WGS metagenome assembly OCTX01 (sample SAMN02144231, study PRJEB22623) | gut metagenome | biome: sheep rumen | host: Ovis aries | place: New Zealand | reverse complement strand
TCCATATCGCCGGACTTCGCGCATGGCGGCTATCTGGCGGCCGAAATGCTCGGACGCCTGATCGACGGAGACGGGCCGCGCAGGGCGTTTCTGCGCTACGAACCGGGAACTATCGTCGTGCGGCAATCAACACGCCACATTGCAAGCAACTGCGAGCGCATTGCCGATGCGGTCGAGATGATACGCCGTCGGGCCTGCGAGGGGATTTCCGCCAAGGACGTTGCATCGTACATCGGCATTCCCCGCCGCACGGCGGAAATGCAGTTCCGCGCGGCCACGGGGCGGAGCATCCACCAGGAGATCGACGAAGTCCGCTTTGCAAAGGCCTTTGCGCTTCTGAAAAATCCGCGCCAGACGCTCGACGCAATCCCGGATCTTTGCGGATTCTCGACTTGCGTTGCGCTCCGCAAGGCGTTCAAGCTCCGCACCGGGCTCTCCATGCGGGAGTGGCGTGCAAGGAATGTTCCGGCGCTTGCGCAAAAGTAGCGTTTTTCTTTTTCGATTTTTGCCCCACGACGTTTTCAATTATGATAGAATATAGTCATAAGTGAAAACTACTGTCGGCGATAAAGTCGGCAAAGGAAAGGAGAAGAAATGCCATGAGACAAATTACGCTCAAGAAACCGGTGGATTCCGTATCTTCTCTCGGAGGTAGCGGCCTTGTGGTTTTTGCGGCGACACTTGTCTGCTTTATGTCCGCAGCTCCTCTGTCGGCGCAGGGGTCGACAAACGTCTTCAACGATGCCGTGTTCTGGTTCCGCGGCGGCAAGGACCTAAACAACGACGGCTACATGCAGAAAGGCGAGTTCTTCGATGACCTGCACGCGGATGACAATGGTCACGCGAATCATCAGATGTCAATGGCATCAGATCAGTATACAGGACAATATAATTCCCTGTTCACGGGAAACGCCGTGATTCAGGAAGAGGATGTCGTTTTTCCTGCATTGGGAACGAACTTCGTGAAGAAAATGCAGGTTCTGCATATTGCTGACGATGGAAAATCAAATTATTACTTTCCGTTTGATGTCAAACCACGAGAGTTGTTTGCGAGAGAAAACATTTCTAACGAATATACGGTTGTAAGCCGGATACGACTGGACTATAACAGTGTCCTTAGTACTACGTGTTTGATGAAGTTGGGCTACGACAGTGCTCAAAAAAAAGGAATGTGGCTTGGATTCGGAGCATTAAATGACAAGAAATGCAGACGCATAGCAGTACAACGCATTCCTAATAGCGATGGCACGGAAAGCGTTTACAATTTTAATTTGTCTGTTCCGACAAACACATGGGTCGATTTGGCGGTGGTGGTCGGCGGCGGCAGGTTGCGTGTCGGCGTCGCAATGCCGCATACATCGGAATTCCATGGCGACAATTCAACGATAGCTTTTGATCAAACAGCCATGTGGACGGACAACTGCACAATACTTGATGATGAAAATTACCGATTTTTCTGCAAGGATGGGCAGACAACATACGCAGGGGCGGGCTCTACCGACAAATCCGCTTTTATCGGCAGCGTCCAGCAGATGGCGATATGGAAGCGGGCGCTGACAGACCAGGAAGTGATGGAAGCGTTCGGCATGCCGCGTCCGGCAATTTTCCGGACGGGATTCGACAACGGAGATTCAAGCGAATTCGGCGGGACGCGGTCTGACGCGTCGCAGACGATCGACGGACTTGGCTCCTGGCAGGGCGTTTGGAACGCGATGAAGGCCGGAGACGAGTGGACGGTGAATTTCGATGCCCTGCGCGACGAAGCAGGGTTGCGGCAGATATTTTCCATCAAATCGCTTCGCGGTCCGTCGGCGCAGATCGAGCCATCGCTGAACGGGACTTCTCTTGGCGAAAACTATGTTGGACCGAACGGCCGCACATTCTGGCCGGTGCCGGCAGACCTTGTCAGAGCGGGCGCTAATACGCTCGTCATCAAGCGCAAAGACGGCGGGTTGCGCGATTTCCTGATCGATGCGATGGAACTTGGCGGGTCGCTTGGCGTGGGAAAGAGGTCGGCAAGCAGCACGGATGACGGAAGGTCGGATCCGGAGCGCATGAGAACCGGAGTCCCGTCTGCGGCGGATCCGAATCCGCAGCATTGGCCAACGAAACTCGATCCCTCTACCGGCATCACCGACCTTCATTTCCGCGTATGGGTCGATCCGGATGTGGCGGACAAAGCGTCGTTCACTTTCAAGACGGCTATATCAAACGACGTAAGCGGCGTTACAGCTTTCGAGGTGTATGTCAACGGCAGCAAGAAGGTAAATGTCAATGCCAAGTCGGAATGGAAGGAATACCCACTAAATCCGGGGGTATTGAATGGAGGGTGGAACGACTTCGACTTTAAAACCTCAAATTCGTGCATTTCCGATTTCGGCTATTATCGTTTCGAGGCGGTTCTGCCGAGTGCGTTCGGCTACCCGCCATTCCCTGGGTTGTCGATTGTCGTCAGGTAGCGCATCATGGTCCGTATCACGGCTGCAGTATTCGCGCTGGCCGCGTCCTGCGGCGCTGTTGTCGCTGGGATTTCCTTCGAGGAGGAAATCCCAGCGTTCAGGCAAGGCGTCGATGCATGGCGCGCCGAGAACGGGGTGCGCGGCAGGTGGACCGACTTGGGGGCAGAGGTGACGGTCTCGGGACACTCCGGCTTCACCATCAAGTACGACCGCTATCCGGGCATGAAGCCGTTTCGAGGCGCGGACGAGATAATCCTCGGCATGAAGTCGGATGCGCAGGGGAAGGCGACTGCTGAATTGGCGATTGTCGAATTCCCGTCAAAGAAGGGCGCGGAGCCGATCAAGTTCTTTGCGCCTGCTTCCGGCGCGACGAGGTTCAAGACGGGGCTTGATCCAGCGAAGAAATACCAAATCACCTCGCTCTCCATCAGGCGCGAGCAGAAAGACGGCACACCCTGGAAGGTCGCCTTCCTGTCGTTGCGCGGTGTATTCAAGACCACTAAGGCCGGGGCGCTGCGCGTCGAGACGGAGACGGGAAATCCACTGCATATCGTTCGGGAAGGGCAGGACGAAAAGCCCATTCTCGCAATACACAATGCCGCGCAGGAAAGAATCGTTGCGCGCGGAACGCTGAAGGTTGAAGGGTTCAGCGGCGACGTGATTGATTTGCCGGTGGACATTGCACTCGATGCGGGACAGACAATCAAGATTCCTGTGCAGGTAGGCGATTCCAAAGGTGTATGGAAGATACGCGGCGAACTTGCCGCGGATGACGGCAGCGTTGTGTCAGTCGATACGCGCTTCGCCGCCATGGACTACAACGGCGTCACGCCGAAACAGCCGCGCGGAACTTTCCGCCTCGGCGTCCACTGGCACTTCCCGCGGTACACTGACGGCGACCGCAGCCTCGCCGCGTCCGCCATGGTCGCCTGCGGCGCGAAGCTCACGCGCGCGGACTTCGCGAATATGGCGAGCATCCAGCCAGCTGGTCCGGGCAGCTGGGAGTTCGCGCGCACGGACGAGCTTCTGAAGGAACTCGAGGACAACGGACTTTCGCTTGACGCGATAATCTTCAAGACACCGCGATGGGCGATGACTCCGCCGCCTGCAGACAGCACCTTGCCAGCGCACGCCGTGCGGCCTCCCGTTGCCGGGACCTTCGGCGCGTTCTGCGAACGGCTCGCCGCGCGGTACGGCACGCGGATCGACTACTACGAGATCGGCAACGAGTGGGACCTCCGCTTCGGCGGAACGTACGACGAGGCGGTGTCCGTCCAGCGCGAGGCGTACTTGGGGCTGAAGAAAGGCTGCCCTGACGTCTGCGTGATACCGAACGGCTGGGCCGCCGCGGGGGACATTCCGAGCATGGACGGGAAGGGCCGCACCTGGATACATGAACATTTCCTGAAGAACTCCAAGGAGTATTTCGACGTCGATACGATTCACTGCCATGGTCCGTTCCCGCGCTACGTCAACTCGATTTCCCGGAAACTTTTCCCTCTCCGCGAGCGCACCGGGGCTTCCGGCAAGCCCTGGTACTCGAACGAATCCGCCCTCACGAGCTTGTGGAGCGAACGCGACGCCGCCATTGCCGTCTGGAAGAAGATACTCTGGGCCTGGGCGCATGGAAGCGTAGACTACATATGGTACAACCTGCGTGCGACAGGGTGGGATCAAAAGAATTCGGAGCATTGCTATGGACTCCTTACGGCGGACTTCTTCCCGCGCGATTCCTACGTCGCCTTCGCCGCGCTGTCGTCCTTAGTAGGCGGCGGCGAGTTCCGCCGTGCGATCCTCGACACCGATTCCCGCTTCGTGTTCGAGTTCATGAAGGGAAATGACCTCGTTCTTGCGTCTTGGGATGAATCCGGGCTGGCCGACGGCAAGGTTCAGGTGGAGACGGACGCCAAACGCGCCTATCGCGTCGACCTAATGGGCAACAGGATCGCCGTGCCATTGGAAGGTGGAAGCGCACAGATGACAATCGCGTCCGTTCCTTCCGCACTGGTTTTAGAAGGCGCCGCGTTTGCGTCAGTAGACGATGTGGCCTTCCGTGCCAAAAGCGAATGCTCCGAAACGCGCACAGTCGAAATCACGCCGGACGACTCCGATCGTGCGCCGGACTTCGTCCTCGAAGCGCCGCAGCAGGTGCACGACTTCTTCGAGGCGAATCCCACGGAGACGGAACGGCTCTGGCGCGGGCCAAAGGACAATTCGGCGAAAGTCTGGCTGTCAAAGGACGAGCGCGGACTACGCATCCGCGTCGAAGTGGAAGACGACGAACACCGCGAGCCGCCGGCGAACGCGGCGCGGAACGAAGGCGACTGCGTCGAGGTGTCCGTTGCGGACCAAGACGGCAACGGCCGGCGGAGGTTCTGTTTTGCGCGCACTGAGCGTAGCGGTACGCTGACGCGCTACGACGCGCTTGTGCCGTACGACGCCGATTCGGGTTTCACAGCGAAGTCGCTTGAAGACGGAGTGCGCTTCAACCTGATCGTCAACGACAGCGACAGCGACAGTCGCGAAGCCGCGATCGGCATAGCCACGGAGGCGTTTCTTTCCGGAAGCGCCGCGTCCGTTCCGGTTATACGCTTCGCAAAGCCCGGTGCCAGCATCGAGATCGACTTCGATTCCGAACGCGGGGCGGTAAAGCCGCTCCACGGCGTGAACAACGCGCCTGTCCGCGTAAACGGAAAGCAGGGGCAGGACGAGTTCAAGGCGGCAGGCATACCGTTCGTGCGCACTCACGACACCGCATACTCCTTCGGCGGAACGCATTATGTCGACATCCCGAACGTGTTTCCAGACTTCGATGCGGACGAGACGGATCCCGCGAACTACGACTTCGCCTACACCGATGCGTACCTGAAGCCGATTGTCGCGGCCGGGTGCAAGCTCTTCTACCGCCTCGGCGTCACGATCGAGAACAACTGGAGGGTCAAGGCGTACAACATCTTCCCGCCGAAGGACTACGCCAAGTGGGCTAAGGTTTGCGAGCATGTCGTGCGCCACTACAACGAAGGCTGGGCGGACGGATTCCGCTGGAACATCGAATACTGGGAGATCTGGAACGAGCCGGAGAATCCGGCGATGTGGCAGGGAACGAAGGAGCAGTTCTTCGAGCTCTACCGCGTGGCGGCGAACCACCTCAAGGCGACCTTCCCGCAGATAAAGGTCGGCGGCTACGCAGGGTGCGGATTCTATACGGTCGACGACGCCAAGAGGCGCGAGGAGAGCGCGTTCTACAGAAGCTTCGTCACATGGTTCGAGGATTTCTGCCGCTACGTCAATGCGCCCGACACAAAAGCGCCGCTCGATTTCTTCTCGTGGCACCTCTACGTTTCGCAGGACTGGCCGGTGGACCGGATCGCGACGCATGCGGACTACGTGCGCAAAACGCTCGACGCGGCGGGGCTCGAGAAAACCGAAAGCATCTTCAACGAATGGAACGTATTCCGAGGCGACAGGAAGGATCAGCTCGAGAAGTTCGAGAATTGCAAGACGCATGTGGGCGCGGCGAACACGGCGGCGGCTTTCTGTGTGATGCAGAACACGCCAATCGACAAGGCAATGTACTACGACGCTTGCCCGACGCGCGTCTATTGCGGACTCTTCACGTACCCGGGGCATCGCACCACTCCGTGCTACGAGGCGTTCCGCGCATGGAACGAACTCGCCAAGCTCGGCACGGCTGTCGAAACAAAGTGCGACGCCGACGGACTCTATGCCGCAGCCGCGAAGAAGGACGGATGCCGCGCGTTCATTGTGTCCAACGTCGGGAAGGAGAACGCATCGGCGGCGCTTGATGTTGGCGGAGGCGTCTTCAGGCTGTATCGCGTCGATGCCGAACACGCGAAGCTCTCTGATTGCGGCGAATGGCGCGGCGGCGCGCTTGGCATCCCCGCAGACGGCTTTGTCCTCGCCCTCTCGGGATTTTCGCTTGGCGATGCGCCGGCAGCAGACCGTGCGCCGTCCTCGTCCGACAACGGGCTGTGACATGACGGAGGAACCATGAAATCGAACAGCATACTGCGCGTCCTTGTGGCGTTGGCCGCTTCATCCTCTGCCTTCGGGCTACATGCGCTGGAGCCGGGCCGTGCCGATCCGCGCACGCGCACGTTTCTGCCGCCTGCGCGGGTGGTGTGGACGTCCGGCGACGCCGTTTACGGCAACAGGTCGGTCGTGAAGAACGCCGAGAGCCTGCTGCTGCCGCGCCACGGACAGATTCCCGAAGAGCGCTGGAGGGGCGTCTGCGGCTGCGCGATGGAGAACAACGGCGAGCCGGCTTCGGTGATCCTGGATTTCGGGCGCGAACTGCACGGCGGGCTCCAGATCGGGAGCATGTGCCCGCGCGGCATGAAGATGCGCGTCCGGTTCGGGGAGAGCGTTGGCGAGACGATGGCGGACATCGGTACGAAGTCGGCCAGCAACGACCACGCGATACGCGACGGCGTGCACGACATACCGTTCATGGGCATTGTCGAAATCGGCAATACTGGCTTTCGCTTCGTGCGGCTTGACCTCGTCACCGCGGGCAAAGTCAACCTCGAGTGCGTACGCGCCGTTTCGCTTATGCGGCCGATGCCGCGCCTCGGCGAATTCAGGTGTTCGGACGAGCGCCTGAACCGCATATTCGACACGGCTGTGCGCACCGTCCATCTCTGCTGCCAGGATTATCTCTGGGACGGCATCAAGCGCGACCGGCTCGTCTGGCTCGGCGACATGCATCCCGAGGCGTGCGCGATACTGTCCGTCTTCGGCGCGGCGGAAGTCCTTTCCGATTCCATCGACTACGCAATCGCCACGACTCCGGCGGACGGCTGGATGAACACGATGCCGAACTACACGCTCTGGTTCCTCCGCGTCGTGCGCGAATGGTATCGCTTCACCGGCGACGCCGCGTGGGTGCGCGCGCGCGGCGAATACCTGAAGGCGACCGTCGCGCATGTGCTGGAGAACGTCCGCGGCGAATCCGCCGCGTACGGCGACGGCCCGCTCTCCAACGTGTTTCTCGACTGGCCCACGCAGCACAACAAGCCCGCCGTCCACGCCGGCACGCGCGGACTTCTCGCGCTCGCGCTTGACGACGCCGCGGAGCTGATGGATGTTGTGGGCGACGCTGCGCTCGCCGCGAAATGCCGCGACGAGGCCGCTAAGGTGCGTACGGAACGGCCCGATCCCGCGGGGGCGAAGTCCGCTGCCGCGCTTCTTGCGCTCGGCGGCCTTTCGGACGCGAAGGAGATGTTCCGCGACGTCATCGGAAAGAACGGCAACGAAGGGGTATCCACGTTCTACGGATACTATATGCTGGAGGCGATGAGCGCAGCGGGCGAGAACCAGCGCGCCATTGACACTATTCGCGACTACTGGGGCGGCATGCTCGACATGGGCGCGACGAGCTTCTGGGAGGACTTTAGCCTTTCGTGGACAAACAACGCCACGCGTCTCGACGAAATGCCCGTCCAGGGCAAGAAGGACATCCACGGCGACTTCGGAGAGTTCTGCTATCCCGGCTATCGCCATTCCCTCTGCCACGGATGGAGCGCGGGCCCGGCGGCGTGGTGTATCGCACATGTGCTCGGGCTTGAAGCCGCAGACGCAGGCGGCAGGAAGGTGCGCGTGAAGCCGTTCCTCGGAGACCTCGAATGGGCGGAGGGCGCACTCCCGACGGCGCAGGGCGTCGTGCGGGTTCGCCACGAGAGACGCCCTGACGGATCGATCGACACGAAGATCGACGCGCCGCCCGGAGTTGAAATAACGGGGCGCTAGTCCCGAAGCTCCATCTTCACCGGACCTATCAGACCCGATGGCTGGACGGGCCAGCCAGACGCGTCCAACGGCTTGTAGTCTATACCATAATCTCGTTTTTGAATAGTCCATCTGTTGGGCTATCGCTTCGCCGCTTCGCAGTGGCGGCGTATCGCGTCGCGGAAAGCCGCGCCCTGGCGAGAGAGGGGGATGCCGGAGCGGACGATAAGTCCGACGCGGATGCTCTCGTCCAGCGCGAGCGGAACGGCTACAATGTCCGTGGAGTACATCCTGCTGCTCGCCCCGGAGCAGATGGTGAATCCGTCGAGTCCGAGCATCAGCTTCGTCATCGTCGCGCGGTCGCGCACGCGGATGCTCTTCTTGCGGTCGATGGCGGGCATCACCTCCTCGGCGAAGTACAGCGCGTTCTCAAGTCCCTGTTCGTACGTGAGATACGGATAGGCGTCGAGTTCCTGCGGCTTCACCGTGCCCCTGCGCTTCGCGAGCGGATGGCGTTTGCCGAGGAACACGTGCGGCTTCGCGGAGTAGAGCTCCTCGAAGACGAGCTCCTCTTTTTTGAGGATTTTCGTGATCGCCCGCTCGTTGCGCTGCGAGAGGTAGAGGATTCCGATCTCGCTCCTGTGCCGCGCGACGTCGTCGATGATCTCGCTCGTCACGGTCTCCCTGAGGGTGAAGTCGTAGGAGTCGGCGCCGGAAGCCTTGACTACCTCCATGAACGCCTCGACCGCGAACGCGTAGTGCTGGCAGGAGACGGCGAACTGCGGACGCCTTACGGACTCTCCCGTGTACTTCTCCTTGATGCGCGCCGCGTCGTCGAGTATCTGCCGCGCGGAGGCGAGGAACTCCTCGCCCTCGCGCGTCACCGATATGCCGCGGTTGGACCGCGTGAATATCGCGATGCGCAGTTCCTCCTCAAGCGCGCGAATAGACTCGGTGAGGGCGGGCTGCGAGACGAACACGCGCCGCGCCGCCTCGCTGACCGATCCGTAGGATGCAACCGCATCCGCATATCTCATTTGCTGAAGCGTCATACCGCGGATATTATACGATTTACGCCGGCTGCCTGTCTACCACCGCACGACGGCCTAAAGCGGCGTGCCGCCGCTTCAGATCGCGTCGAATGCGTCGGAGAGCGCGCCGATGATGTCGTCTACGTGCTCGATTCCGATTGAGAGCCGGATTAGCTCCGGACGCGTCCCGCCCTTGAGGAGGTCCTCGTCGGAGAGCTGCGAGTGGGTGGTCGACGCGGGGTGGATGATGAGGCTCTTTGCGTCGCCTACGTTTGCGAGAAGCGAGAAGATGTCTCCGTTCGCGGCGTCCGCGAACCTGCGCGCATCCTCGGCGCCTCCCCTGACCCCGAAGACGACCATTCCGCCTGCGCCGTTCGGAAGGTACTTCCGCGCGAGCTCGGGCTGGGAGAGGGCGGGATACTTCACCCACGCCACCTTCGGATGCGACGAGAGCCACTGCGCGACCTTAAGCGCGTTCTCGCTGTGGCGCGCGATCCGGAGCGGAAGCGACTCGACGCCCTGGAGGAATATCCACGCTGCGTCCGGCGCGAGCGTCGGGCCCTGGTTGCGGATGCCCACGGTGAGGAGCCGGATGGAGAACGCGATGTGGTTGAGCGGCTCGGGGAGGTCATGCGCGAAGCGGAGTCCGTGGTAGCCCGCGTCCGGCTCGTTGTAGAGCGCGAACTTCGGGTTGGACCAGTCGAAGCCTCCCTTCTCGACGACGATTCCGCCGATGCCCGCGCCGTGTCCGCCGATCCACTTCGACAGCGAGTGGATCACGAGGTCCGCCCCGTGGTCGAACGCGCGCAGCAGCGGCGGCGGGGTGAACGTCGCGTCGACCACCAGCGGGAGACCGTGGCGGTGCGCAACCTCTGCGTAGCCCTCGATGTCCGCGATGTCGAGCGCCGGGTTCCCGACGGCTTCGATGAACACGAGGCGGGTCTTCTCGGTGATTGCGGACTCCACCGCGGCGAAGTCGTTGACCGGAGTGAAGTTGACCTTGATGCCGACGTTGGGCAGGATCGCGTCGAACTGGCTGAATGTTCCGCCGTAGAGGTTGGACGCTGCGACTACTTCGTCTCCGGCCCTCGCGATGTTGGTGATCGTGAAGTAGATCGCCGCCGTGCCGGAGGAGAGTGTCTGCGCCGCGGCGCCGCCCTCGAGCGCGGCGATGCGCTTGGCGAGGACGTCGTTCGTGGGGTTCATCAGACGGGCGTAGATGTTGCCGAGCTCGCGCAGTCCGAAGAGGTCCGCGCCGTGCTTGGAATCCCTGAAGTTGTAGGCGGTCGTGCGGTACACCGGCACGGCGCGCGAACACGTGGTGGGGTCGCCGTGCGGGGACTGTCCCGCGTGCACGGCCAGGGTCTCGATGTGGTATTTTCTGTCGCTCATGTTGCTGCTCCTCTCTTGTCCGTTGTCGATGGGGATATTCTAACACGGCGGGAGCGCGGGAGGATAATAGAAAGAAGATTGCAGTCTCCATAGGAAAAACCTATGGCGAGGGTGGGGATTGGGAGATTGACGGATTGGGAGATTGACGGATTGACGGATTGACAGATGGGGGGATAGCAGCGCAACCACCGCTCGATCGGTAATCGAA
>OCTX011894477.1_pt1 | contig 10841 bp, 8 predicted proteins | sample 1539691 | NCBI WGS metagenome assembly OCTX01 (sample SAMN02144231, study PRJEB22623) | gut metagenome | biome: sheep rumen | host: Ovis aries | place: New Zealand | reverse complement strand
TCTCGCCAAACACGTTCCCGTTCAGCACGTTCCTTGTCCGCCCTAAGTAACGCTTGAAATCGTCCTAGAACAGAATTGGGGTCTCTTTCCAGCTTCAAATAATGAAGATCTATAAAATCCGTAAACCGGGTTTTCATCCCCAGGCCAATATCCAACCCGTTTCCAACTATGCATGTCAGTTGCAATTCACCACCTCCATTCTAAGAATAATCTTCACTCCATCGGTTTGATCATGGATTCGATGAACTTCTGCTCGGACTTGGCAACACCAAGGATTGCGGTCCATCGGCTACCAATTTCTTGCCAAACCAAGTTAGTTGAAATGGATCGCAAAATGTTTCATGTCCATCTGGATCAAGATGTGGGCCTCGTGTAAGCACATCAATTCGCTCAACCCATTCCCCTATCCCCGAGAAAGGATTGCCTCGATTTTCCATTTGAATACCGACAGCGCGGCAAAATTGACTTCGTTCCAATTCTGCCCATTCGGCTTCTTCAACAACAGATGTTGCTGCCCTAGCATTGTTTACATACGGTATCAAACAAATTCTATGGTTTTCGTTATACTTAAGATACTGTACTAGATATTCCCACCAAAGTTTATCGGTTTCGCCAAACGACATCCCAAATATAATAACAGTATCACTTTCATCTATCATATGTTTGGCAGCTCTTTCTAAACCACATCCGGCCATGCGATCCACATCTGACTTAATGAGTAATCGTCTTGATGCCGCAGATAGCGCCTCATCAGTAATTTGCGATGCCATATTAACTCCAAACAGTCTTGTATGTCGCGTGGATAATGCACCATGAACGTGGCATACATGTCGAAAATTCACCTGCACATTGCCCCAATCCGGCAATGTCATTCTATCAGATGAGAACAACAATTTATCTATTGATTCAGTATAGTTAAAATTGACGATATTTACAGTTAGCACCTTGAATCGCTTCATGCGTCCCAATTCATTGAATTTTGGATAATCGTCTAGTGCCTGATAATAAGAACATAAATATTCAGAAAAAAGCGATTGCATATGCTTGCTAGGTGCGCGTAGACGTTGCAATTCAGTTCTCAAATAATCAGAAAGGGAACCACTAAAATCCGCTATACATTCCTTAAGAACCTCGTGAGAATCTTTACCAAAAGTTGAAAACGGCAGTTTACCGAATGCCAATTCCGCATCTCCCCAAAAGTCAGCATCCTGATGGATTGCTTTTTTCAACTTGACTATGACATCCGTCTTTGACGGTTGCTTTAAATATGCAGTTACAAAATCAGCATATTTAGTCTTCAACCCAAGCCCGATGTCGAAACCATTCCCGATTAGGAATGTGACAACCGCGCTTGTCTTCGATTTGGTCTCTCGGACTTCCTCTGTCATGAGTATCCTCCCTTACTCCATTGGCTTGATCATAGATTCGATGAACTTTTCTCTTCCATTGCTATATCAACAGATACTGCCCCCATATCGACTTGCTACATCATGCCAAAGAGCTTCGGAAGATATTTCTCTCCGCCCTCTTCAAGGAAAAGTATGTGCTTATACTCTTCTATCCAAGTTTGCAACGGTCGCGGCATCCATGTAATTCCATTATATGGTGTTGGCGTAAGTATAAAGCTATTCAAGATCATGTTTGCATCCCCCAGCCGTTTCTCTATGCCTTTGATCTTATTGCAGAATCTCACCTTGTCGCTTTCTGCATCTTCGTGCATCATTCCATGCGGCTCGACAAATGTAATGTACTGCTTTTCGCCTTGAATCACCCACAGGATGAAATCAGGGTGGAAATTTGATGCCTCTGCGAAGCCCATACCTTTGCCACGGCTCAGGTTACGAAGCAGGAATATCTCCTGCCCCTTGCCTTGAATCTCCTCCTTATGCGCCTTTGTATAATTGTAAAGGTCGACAACAAACTGGAATTCACTTTCGTTGAGCGAAAGCGGTACAATCTCAACTTTTCCCTGTTTCTTAAGTTGGAACAAAGGTTGGAAGAGATGTACGCCAAAATTAATCGCGTTTGCAACGCCGCATCCAACAATCAGCTTGTCTTTCTTGTCGGCAAGGTCTTTCTTGAGCGATTGTATCTGATTGATCAATGTCGCATCATCGGCGTCAACGCTGAAAATGTATTCGTCGGTCTTCGGTATATTGTCATCATCTTCAGTCAAATCCCTATACTCAAGGCGCGGCTCGATGAACATCTGCTTGGAATATCGATAGAGTTTCTCTGCATATCGCTTGAGCAACTCTGCCGCAACGTCACGCACCAATCGTACCCCGGCAAATGTCGTAGGTCTCAAGAAAGCTTCTGGAATGTACAACTCATACCAATCCGCCGACGAAAGAACATTCTTAAGCCCGTTCTCGGTAACGTCAAGGTTGTACCAGGTCCGTTCCCTCTTGAATCTTTCAATCGAAAGGTAGAGTTCCGTCCAGTCCACGAGGCCAAGCTGCACCGTTCCGAAGTGAGCTTTGTTCTTTTTCTCCACTTCTCCTTCCTGTTTCTCGGACGAAATTCGCTGAACACGGGGATAGTAATCAAGTACAACCTTGTTATCCTTGATGTAGTTCGGGATATCGGCTTCAAAACTCGGCACCGGGGCATCTCGTTTAAAGTCATACTCTTCGCCGTCGGATGCCTTCTTCTTCGGCCTGATAACCTTGAGTTTCTTGCCAAAGTCGTATGTGACATTGAGCGGGATCTTCTCAAAATGACGTTTTTCGTTCCCCGGCAAGCCTTCACTTTCAAGATAGCATTTGAATCTCTGCATGAAATCCGCCTGGATACCGAATACGTTCAGCAACTCCAGTTCCTGAATCCAATTCGGATGCACAGGTGCTTTTGAATGGCCGCTGCGCTTAAGGCTCCACTCCCACCCCTTGAGGCGCACGCCGCGTCCGAAGAGCTGGATGATCTGCGCGCCCTCGCTTCTTCCAACATGCATGAGACCAAGCGTGCTCACGCGCCAGCAGTCCCATCCTTCAACGAACTTCTTCGATCCAATAAGCAAATTGATGGGTGAGCTTGATTCCCGTACTGTCTGAAAGATCGCATCGGAAATATCGCTGTCCTCTGCAAAGACGATGTTTTCCGCGAGACACGGTAGTGTCTTAAGATGATCGCAAAGTTCCTTTGGCGAACCCACGTTGATAAGTCCGAACGGCCTTTGTTCCTCGGAAAGCGGCGCCCGGAGAAGAATCTCTCCCGAATTGCCCTTCAAGCGTTCAACCTGCAATTTGCCAGGCGCAGACCCATTGAACACGCGGCGCAGTATGTCCTTGTAAAACTCTGCAACCTTCTTCGTATCGCCATGCATTTCCTGTGCAAGATATTCGAACGCCCCCTCGAAGAAGTCATTGCCGTTTGCGTCTAACATGCCTGTCTGTACACCAGACTTGAGGAGCAAGTCGGCTATCGTCTGCGTCGCCTTAGTCTCGCTCGATAGAAATTCACCGATAAATGCCAGTATCTGTGCAACATCCGATGCCGCAAGGACATTCTCCCCCTCGAATCTCGGCCGCTTGGTTTTCTTGTCCCTCTTGACACCACTTACCGTGCTGCCAATAAAAACCCAAAGCGGCTTCTCCAGATTGAACCCTGCGAAACCCACCTTGCGTTCCTCATAGATCCTCAACTGCTGGTAGTACTTCAAGAGGCATCCCGTCAAATAGACAAACTCCGTAGTCGCGAATGTCTTTGGTATGTTGTAAATCTGGTAGTCTTTGCCGTATCCGTCCTTGTAGAACCATTTGTATGAATAATCGAAAAGTACGGCTTTCGCATACTCGTCTTCGTGTGATGTTCCCGAAACCGCCTGCTCGAATGTCGCAGAGTACTCAAATGAAAAACCCTTCTCGCACAACTGGGCGCGATACCCCATCCACGTTGCATCTTCGTCGCCGGAAAGTCCTGCGTGCCCTTCGTCAACGAAAAGGAGGTTGTTATCGCCGAAGTTCCGGACCGCAAAAGTCTCGGGGCCGTCCTCCTTCTGAATCTTCTGTATCTCAAGCGTATAGAGGAATTCGCCAAGCTCCCCTCCCGCGCCTTTTGTGAACGGAATGCCGCTGATTCCACTTGCAGCAAGTTCATTTCTGTGCTGCACTGAAAGGCCGCTGTTTGGTGTGATGAGAAATGGGAAGTTTATCGTTCCATCCTTGTTCGCTTTTTTCGCGTAGAACCAGAACTGCTTGAGATTGACGTGCATCAGAAGCGTTTTGCCGGACCCCGTTGCATTCTGCAGGCAGACCTTGTTGAGATCGTCCTCTTTGTATTCGGCGACTGGCTGATAGTCCGAATACCTCGCATTGAATTCCGTGACGAAATTGTTGAGATCGGCAAGAAGCGCCGCACGGTCACGAAAATAGCGGTCGAGGTATGCCTCGGAAAAAATCAGCGAAAGCCACTGGAAATACTTCCATCTGATCTGCCGGTCTTGTGGACGCCGAGCATTGATTGCGGCAGTATGCGCAACGACATCCTCCTCATACGACTGTAACTCCGCTTCCGTTATTCCCGCTCTTTTGTAGAGGAAGAACCCCGAATCTTTCAGCACATGGTAGAAATGGTGATGCCCATCGCTGTCAATACCTTCCTGTGCATTGCGCAAATCAATGACAAGCCTGTCAAACGGCTTTTCGTCGACTGGCCGCCCGTATTCGAGCGGATTGATGCCGAACAGAGATATTAGCCACTGGTTTAACACCAGCTTCTGCGAGAAAGGGAGCTTCGGCAATGCCTTCGAACGTCTTTTGCTACGAGAGGCCATCACACACCCTCCCACATACGTGCAAGGAAGTCCTCTTCGATGAGGCGCACGTTCCACGAATCGCCGTCCTTTTGCAGAAGCTGGACGTTGTTCGAGCCGTTCACGTATATGACGTCACATCCACCGCCAAGCTGAGCCGAGGCCGCGGCCTGGAGATAGGCATTGAGAACGGCGTTGTCCTTCTCAATGTCTCCCGTAAGCGTCCTCCAGACGACAAGTACGCGCTCCTTTGCACCGTCGTCTGGCGTAGCCCGATTCTTGGGCATCCAGCCCTCGACCATCTGGAATTTCCAGACGGCGCCGTCACCGGCTTCCGCCGCACGCAACTCCTTGACCGTCAGCTTCGTATGCGCATCCTCCGGCAACTCCGGGTCTGTCTTACGCTCAAACTCTGCGGCTAACTTCTGCGGCTCCGCAACATGTTGGACGCGCAATCCAATGAGGTAATTGAACGTCTCGATCAGATCGATCGTGCGCTCCTCACGTTCCTCGCTTCCAGGCTTTTTGACGAGCAACTTGTAGTTGAACGGATCAGCAAACAGCGCGACATTTAAGAGCGACGGGCTACCCTTCGTTTCGACATTAAGCATGTACTTGAAGAAGTAATCTCCAATACCGCCATACGCCTTTCCTTTCTCGCCGTCAACGACGAGATTATTCAACGTATCCTCGTATGATTCAAGCCGCAGATACTTGAAACAATGCGAAATGCCCTTGTCCGTACGTTGCGACTTGCCGTCCTTCCAGTCAGGCGAATACACGACCTTCTCGATACGCGGCTTAAGCACCGTGTCGAAATGATCGCCCATTTCCACAAGGATGTACTTGCGTCTACCAGAATCTTGCCGGTTCAAATCAATCACAGCATGAGCTGTTGTGCCGGAACCGCCGAAGAAGTCAAGAACAAGTGCATTTTTTATAGCCCCCCCTCCAACCCAAATTGCATCTTCCTCAAGATAAATAGATTTAGGAAAGTCAAATATCGTTTTGTCCTTGAAAAGTGCTTTTATAACGGATGTCCCATGCTCAGTCGCTGAATATCTAGCATCAAACCAAGCCGACACAGCCACAACCCCATCTGCATGTGGACGACGCTTCACATAAACATAATTGTCTCCAGCTCCATTTTTGCGAATAGCCAGTTGACTGTTACACTCCACAACCTTTTTCCATTCCCAACGCCAGGTTTTTTCATTTCCATCATCATCAATTGGCCACACGCAAATTTCATCTTCTAAACATGATTCTTTAATATCCCATGTTCTAGTTTCTTCATTCCATTCCATCTTTGGAATCCGAATACCAGTCGGCAACTTCAAATATATCGGATAGTACAGCATCGGCCTTGCGATTCTATCTGAATTTGAACCCTCCCTGCGCAGATTTCGCCACTCAAAATCACCTATTTCATCATGTTGATTAAAACGGGCCTTCTGTTCCTTAGTTGGTAACATCCTGCCGATCTTGGCATTAGCGGTTTTACCAAACACAAGTGAGTACTCATGTGATACAGAATAACCACTTTGCATTGGTCTTCCAGAAGGATTTGCCCTGACGCAAAATGTGCCTAACTCGTTCTCAAATACCATTCGTCCGATAAAGGCAAGTTCTTTATACTGCGCATCATCTATTGCCAAAGAGCATACCCCTTTGTCCGAAAGTAAATCTCGTGCTTCACAAAGCCTGTCGTACATCAATGAAACCCAAGACGACGATTTATAGCCATTTTTGTAGAGAATTGCGCTCGCATCAGTGTTATATGGCGGGTCGGCATATTCGCAGTCAATAGAATTCTTATATCTCCCTGAAAGAAATTGTAGCGCACCGAAGTTTTCGGAATGAATGAGCAGACCGTCGCATCTTTCATCAAGATCGGGGATTGAGGCAAGAAGTCGCGCCTTGAACGATTCGTCAAAGAATTTCGTATCGACCATCCGCGCGTCGAGCGCATGCATGTCCACGGTCTTGGGGTCAACTTCGATTCCGTACTTTTCCCACTCCGCCTGCTGAGCCTCGTTAGCCAGCACTTCCGCCTTCATGTCATCCGGCACTTGATCCATCGTGATGCAGTAGTCGCACTGCACGACAAACTTCTTCTTGAGCCAAAGCTTCTTCTGAAAATCCTCCAGCTGCGCAAGAAACGTGATGATCTCGCCCGCGATCCTCCTGAACACCTGGAGCTTGACGAGCCACTTCGCAACAGCCTCCGGCGTCGCCGCTTCTACGTCGTCGAGGATCATCAGGTCGTTCTTGATGTAGAAGTCCAGTTCGCGACGCAGGAATCCGCCAAGGTCTTTGTGAATAAAGTAGTCCTCGGTGTTACGCGCGGCGAAGCGCTCGATATAGCGCTCGAGCACGTTGCGCGTAGGGTTCTTCTCTGTCGGACACGCCGTGGAAAGCATTCTAATGTAAGCGTTGATTGGGTGCGTTGCATATTCGTCCGGCAACGACCCGGCAAAGTCCGTAAGCCAGTTCAGCGTAAACTCCGCCGCCTCTTTGCACCTCTTTGCCTGCCATTTGCCCGTCGTTCCCTCCTTTTCAGGATCGGCACGATACTCGAAATAGACGGTCAGTTCCGCATCCTGAGCATCTGGGATGTCAAAAGCCTTCTCCTTATGGATAATGAAGAAGCGATCCGCCCCTGGCTTGACATTGCCATGCTCACCCTCTTCCGCTTCGACAATCTTGAAGTGGACGCGCATCGGACGATTGGGCAGATTGAGCGCCATGCGCTCCATCTCGTCCATCTTCTTGAATTCGGGCGCTTCCGATAGGTCAAACGTGTACGAACTGAAGTTCTCGCTCGTCTTGATGTAGTACTGGTCGGCGTTTGCCCAGTGGAGCATCACCTCTTCGCCCGCATACGGAATCGCGTAAGGCTTTGCCTTGCGGTCTGTCTCGCGCGTCAGATAGCGAAGCGACACGAAGTCTCCCTTGTCGTAGTAGCGCTCGAAGAAGTGGTAGAGATGATCATAGATGTCGGTCGCGGCACCGGCACTCGCCGTTCCCTCATCGAACGCCTTCTTCGCCGCAAGATACTGCACCGCCAGAGGCGTGGCCGCAAATGTTGGATTTATCGAGCCATCGGCAGCAAACGCCATCTGACCGAGAGCTGCAAGCAAAGCGTTCTTCGCTGTGTCAAGATCGGCTTTGAGTTTGGAATTGCCTATGTCTGCAAAAGAAGCTTCGATAATCTTCGGCAGCTTCTCGTCAAGAAACTCTGAAATCTCCTTCCGTTTGGCGTGCATCACCCGATAGAATCCAAAATCGAGATCGGGCTGGTCTAGTTGGAAAAGTTCCTTGAGCTTCGACTGAAGCTTCTTCTGCATTTCTGTCATCGTTGCCATAAATCATTCTCCTTCTGGATTTCAAATCCTCATCTTTGTGCGCGAAACAACACACGCATATAGCCGGACAATCTCGTTCGGCTTATTGACTAAAATCTGGTTCTTGCTCGTTCCCATTCTAAGTGGCCTTTCGTCCGTATAGTATATCAAATTTAGGTGTCAGGTTGGCTTCTCAATTCGTTGTCGCAATGCCCTTTTTTCCGTCCACCCGTTGAATGATGTTCCTCGATCAGCCGCGCGACTTCCGCTTGCGTGATCTCACCCCGAATGTTTCGCTTGGCCGTATCAATCAAGAACTGCAACACGCTCAAAAGATCAACATCCTGCAAGCCGATGGCGACGCTCCAATTGCTCGCCCGCTGCCGGACCTCTGGGTCAGGGTCGTCTTTGAACTCGGCAAAGATATCCCTTGCGGCTTTAGGCGCACGTACAGTTTTATCCTGTCTTGCCATACTCAAACTCAGTCCTCCCTTTCAAATGACATGCACACACACTTCCGGAACGTCCCATTCCAGAATGTCGCGCGTGAGGACGCTAGATGTCGATTTGCCGCTCATTCACCAATCGCTTTCTGGGCGATATTATACCAAAAATCACTCGGTTTCGGCGTTCTGCAAGGCATGTTCAATAGTTGCAAAGGCTTCGGCTATGTCTCTCTTGCGTTTCGCCTTGGAAGGATTGGCGAATGCGGCAAGAGCCTCGTGCCGGTACTTGTTCATGCGCCGCACGAGCGCCACAAACCCCTTGTAACTTTCGCTATCCTTTGCTTCTCCAAGTGAAGTGTATGCCTCGCCAGTCCCACGCGGGAAGTCGCTTGTGAACGACATCTTTCCGTCCATCGTCCTTGTAACCATGAGACGGTAACCGTGGACATTCTCGTAGTAGGCGCTTATGCTTTCGTCGAAACTGAGACCACTCGGGAATATGCACATCGGCCCGGTATTCACTTCATAGCGATGCGCAATCTCATAATGTACCTCGTCAAGTCGTATCCTCATGACGCCTCCTTTACACGTTCGATATTACGCCCTGTCGAGCGGTCCTTCAGCAAGACCGCAAGAACCTCGTCTGGAACGTGCCATTCCAGTATGTCGCGATTGAGGGCGCAAGATGTCGTTTTACCGCTCATTCGACCATGTTCCACTGCATCATTTCTCCCAGACCGCATTCCTACATGTGCGCTAGCCCTGCAGCTCGCAAAGGCGTTCCCCGGAAGACGCGGCGACTTCGTCGAAGAGACTGCGACCGTGCGCGTCCATCGCAACGACGCCGCGGAATCCCTTCACGTCGAAGTGCCAGATCGCCTCCGCCGCGCCGAACTCTTCCAGCATCGACACGCCCGCCACCTTTTCCACGCTCGCCGCGCAAAGCGCCGCCGCGCCGCCGACGGCCTGTATGTAGACGCATCCGTGCTTTTTCATCGCCGCGAGAGTCGCCGCGTCCATACCGCCCTTGCCGATTATCAGCCGAACGCCCGTCTTCGCAATGAAGTTCGGCTCGTATGGATTCTCCCTTACGCTCGTCGTCGGCCCCGCCGCAACAACGCGCCATCCTCCATCGCACTCGACGACTACAGGCCCGCAATGATAAAGCGCGCCGTCGCGAAAATCGACCGGCAGCCTCCCGCCGTCGGCGAAGAACTTGTGCATCTTGTCTCGACCGGTGTATATGCGGCCTGTAATCGCGACTGCATCGCCCGCCCTCAGCGCACGGACAGACCGCTCGTCAAACGGATATTCAAGTGTCTTCATTTCGTGAACTCCATCGTCCTGCGCCTCAACGCCCAGCACATGTACGCGACCGTGACAAAAAACGACGCCGGGACGCGCGACCGCGCCGCGATCTTCACGCCGAGAAGAGTAGTCCGCCCGCCGAGCCCCATGGGGCCAATCCCGAGCGAATTGGCCTCTTTAAGAATCCTGTCCTCCAGCCTGCGCAGTGCCGCGTCGCCGGCTTTGTCGTCCAGCGAACGCAAAAGCTGCATCTTCGCAGTCTCATAACCCGTCGCCCGGTCGCCGCCTATGCAGACGCCCAGCACCCCGGGCGCGCATCCGAAACCCTGCGCCTTGTGAACGGCGTCCAGCACACACTTTCTCACGCCTTCAAGATCGCGCCCCGCGCCAAGCGATGAATCTGGCAACGAATACTGCCGCGACATGTTTTCGCTGCCGCCGCCCTTCATTAGAAGCGTCACCTTCCCCTCGTGACCCGCCACGTAATGCACGACCGGCGCGACCTCCGCGCAGTTGTCGTCGTACGAGCGGCCCGTGACAGCATCAATCGTGTTCTTGCGCAGCCATCCGTTCTTCGTCGCAAGCGCGACCGCCTTGCGCACGTGCTCCGGCCGCACCTTGCGCCGCAGGTTTTCTCCGATAAAAAATGTAAGCGTTCCAGTGTCCTGGCAAAGCGGCGTCTGCTCTTTGCGGGCAAGCGCGACATTATCGAGAATCGTGCGCAGCACAACCGCCGCCGAAGAACCGCTCTCTTCGCGACGCACCGCACGCCTTACAGCACGCTCCACATCGTCCGGCAGGGACGAACTCGTGTCACGCACGAGTCGCGCCAGTCTGCCGACGACATCTTCCTTTATGTCTTTTCTATCTTTCATAGCCATACAACCGGTTCAGCGCGTATTATACCAAAAAAGAGGAGGCCGCGTCGTTGGACGCGGCCTCGTTCGCCTCTGTCAGATCGTATCAGGAAGACTGATGTTCTGTGGA
>OCTX011704897.1_pt1 | contig 10841 bp, 7 predicted proteins | sample 1539691 | NCBI WGS metagenome assembly OCTX01 (sample SAMN02144231, study PRJEB22623) | gut metagenome | biome: sheep rumen | host: Ovis aries | place: New Zealand | reverse complement strand
TGCCCGGCCAGGGCAAACGCTGTAACGGCCGAGACGGAGAGACCCTTGTGATCAAAGTTCCGCGCGGTACGGTGATCCGTGACACGGAAACGGGCGCAGTCATGCATGATATGTCCACCGGCGAGGATTGGGTTGCTGCCAAAGGCGGCCGCGGCGGTTGGGGCAATACCCATTTTGCCACACCTACCCGTCAGGTCCCGCGCTTCGCCAAACCCGGCCTGCCGGGCGAGAGCCATGAGATCACGCTTGAACTCAAGCTTTTGGCAGATGTTGGGCTTGTAGGATTTCCGAACGTTGGGAAATCCACACTTCTTTCTGTTGTCAGCAAAGCGCATCCGAAGATCGCGAATTATCATTTTACAACACTTTTCCCCAACCTCGGAGTCGTTTATGTTGATGAGGGCGTATCCTTCGTCATGGCCGATATCCCCGGCATTATTGAAGGCGCGTCTGACGGGGCAGGTCTCGGACATGACTTCCTGCGTCATATCGACCGCTGCCGCCTGCTGGTACATCTTGTCGATGTGTCCGGCAGCGAAGGACGAGATCCTGTAGCCGATTTTGACGCTATCAATGCTGAACTGCGGGAATACAGCGAGGAGCTTGCCACACGCCCACAAATCGTGGCGGCCAACAAGTGTGATCTTGTGGAGGACGGCTCTGATAATCTCGAACGCCTGCGCCGACATGTCGAGTCGCTTGGCTTTGAACTTTTTGAGATCAGTGCGGCTGCACATATCGGTACGCGCGAGCTCGTGGGTGCCTGCGCCAACAAGCTGCGCGAGCTTCCGCCGATCGCCAGTTTTGAGGCGGACTATGTTCCGCCGGAGCCGAAGGTGGATACCTCCGGAGACCTTACGATCGAGAAATTTGACGATATGTGGCTGGTGGAAGGCCCCTGGCTGCAGCGTCTCGTGGCAACGGTCAACTTTTCTGATTATGAGAGCCGCATGTTTTTTGATCGAATCCTGCGTGAAAGCGGCGTTTTTGCGCGAATGGAAGAGATGGGTGTCAAAGACGGCGACACAGTCAGCATGTATGATTTGATGTTCGAGTATAAAGAATAAGACAGTTGTGTGCCGCATCGACTTGCTTCGATGCGGCACACAACAAATACAAATATATATTGCAAGTTGCCTTTCGTCAATATATGCAACAATTATTAAAAGTAAATCCTGCGTTTTTAACAAAATGACGAATGATTCTTTGGCTTGTTTGTCAATTGCTTTTCCTGTTAGCATTTGGTAATATATAGCCAGAAAGGGAAACACCCTATAACATAAACCGTTCCGAATTGTTGTACGGATCGAAGGGGTTATCTCAGGCGGGAAATGTTCCGGCACATATAGTTTACTCACTATACGAGTTATCAGATGATTGTGTGATGTGACCGTTGAATGGATTTCAAAACCTGTTGATGCCCGAGTCTGAAGAAAGAGAGGTAACCAGGATGCTAGATATCAAGAATTCCCAGAAATAACCCCTGACTGTGGAACCGAGTGGATCAGTCAGGGGTTATTTCTTTATAAAAATATAAAGATCTTGTTGTCAGCCTTCAGAGGCTGATTTTTTGTTTTTTTCGTTTACGATTGAAATCTTCCGCTGTTTGTGTTCCAATAATTTCTTGCAGTAAGTTTTGCATATCTTTCATCACAACGCAAAAGATAAGCACGGTTAGGATGTGAAAAAACAAACTGATCTGATGTCTGTTTTTCTTATCTGACCCAATCTGATGAAAAGGAGATGCAAAGTATGTCTAATTCTTCCAGTAACCAGCTCGTGAACCCGAACGCTCGCGAGGCGATGGACAAGTTCAAGATGGAGGCTGCTTCTGAAGTCGGCGTCAATCTGAAGAACGGCTACAACGGCGATCTCACCAGCCGCCAGGCCGGTTCCGTTGGCGGTCAGATGGTCAAGAAGATGATCGAAGCCTACGAGAACGGCATGAAGTAATCGCACAACTTGTGTGACAGATTGCAGGGCAGCATTGCTGCCCTGCAATTTTATTATTTGTTAGACATTCTGACAACTTGACAAGCTTTGTCGTAAAGCGTATCATCAAAGAGATATAGGGGAAAAGCCAAAAGTGCTTGGCAGGAACCATATCTGCCGCGCTTTACAATATAATTAACCTTATGTGCCAAAACAAGTATTCCGTGCAGGGAATGTGCCGATACAGGAGAGTTTGAGAAGATGGCAAAACATCTAGCAAAATCAGAAAAACCAAAAAAGAAAGCCGTCATTGATCTGAAAGAAAGGGAAATCAAAATTCCGGAAGGAAAACGTAAAAAACGTGCCAACGCGCACGCTCCCAAGCAGGAGGATACATTTCAGACGGCGATGCTCAACAAAACGCTTGACCGCAAGTTCAGCCTTTCCGAGTTGGCGTTAGCTTTCTTGGCGCTGCTGCTTCTGGTCGTTGCATGGTTTTTACCAACAAGCGGACCTGTACGGCTGCTCACATTTCTTGTTCCGTTCCTGCTTGCGGGCTTCACCTACCTTTTCGAGGCATTTCAGGAAGCCTTCATGGGGATCGTCCTCGGCAGAGAACTGATTTTTACTTTAGCCAGTCTGCTGGCTTTCTGCGCGGGATCCTATGCCGGCGGCGCAGCCGTGATGGTTTTCGTAAAACTCAGTGATTTGGCCCTTGCTTACGTGGAAAGGATACAATCGGAAAAGGTCAGCGCACTCTATGCGCTGCGTGCGGAGAAGGCAAATCTGGTCAAGGGAAGCGACGTCTCCGTGATCCGGGCAAGCGAGCTCAAAGCAGGCGACGTTTTTGAAGTATATGCGGGAGAAACCGTCCCGGCTGACGGTGTTATTCTTGACGGAACCTCTGTCCTGGATGCATCCTCCCTTGTCGGCGGCAGTGTCAGTATTCCTGTGGCTGCGGGCAGCACAGCCGTTTCCGGCTCTGTAAATGTTACGGCGCCGGTCAGAATCCGCGCAACGGCCGACCAGCAAAACTCGACCTGCAGCTCATTGATCCGAGCTGCGGAAAACTCCTGGATGCACAAGTCCTCGCAGGAACGACTGATCCAAAGGGTCATCTCCTATGCCTCTCCGATTCTGGTGATCGCGGCACTTGCACTGGCAATTGCCCCGTCGATCACGACGGGGAACTGGCAGATGTGGTTTACCCGTTCTGCCGTTGTACTGACGGCTTCGCAGCTTTATTCCATTGTGCAGAGCGTAAAGCTTACCTATGATTGTGCGGCGGCCTATGCGGCGGCACGAGGGATCATTTTCAAGGGCCACGATGCGATTGAAGCTCTTTCACGCGCAGAGACGATTGTTTTTGACAAGACAGGCACCGTAACCGAAGGACGCTATCGGATTAAGGACATCTTTCCGAAGGGCGTCAGTGAAAGTCAGCTTCTCTTTTTGGCCGGTGCTGCAGAACTGAACTCGCGTCATCCGATCGCACAGGCTCTTGTGACGGCGAGCGGTGTGTATGCCTCGGATATCAAGGTCGTGAGCATCGAAGAAACACCCGGACGCGGTGTTTGCGCTTTTATTGACGGAAGAAATGTCTATGTAGGAAATGCTGCGCTGATGGAAGAACACGGGATTTCCTATGATATCCCAAGTGTCCCCGGGTCGGCGATCCATGTGTCGATCGACAATCGGTATGTCGGCCATATCATCCTGGATGACGCTGTTCGGGAAGGCGCGTTCGACGCCCTTGAAGAGCTGCGGATCAGCGGTGTCAAAACAAGTGTCCTGCTTACAGGAGACGTTCACTCTTCCGCCCGCAAGATCGCGTCTGTGCTGAACTTTGATCTTGTCAAAGCGGAACTCACGCCGGAAGAAAAGGAAAAAGCGGTCGAATATCTGATGACGAACCGCAATGTCAACACGACGCTGGCGTTTGTCGGTGACGGAATTTGCGATACCGAGGTCCTTCGCCGTGCCACGGTGGGCATCGCCCTGGGCTGCCTTGATAAGCCCGAAGCCATGGAGGCTGCAGATATCGCAATTTTGGGCGAGTATATACACATGCTGCCAAAAGCTTACCAGATCGTTCAGCGGGCCTCAAGAGCCGCCTTTCTCAGCGCTGTGGTTTTCGGCGCGGTGAAGCTGGCGGTGCTGATTTTCGGTGCGGCAGGTGTTTTCCCTCTGACCTTTTCTGCCCTGTTGCAGTGTGCGCTCGTCGCTTTTGAAGCCTTTAGCGCCTATTATGTTCTGAATTATGAAGAAGGTACACCGAAACCCAGGATCAAATGGAGGAAAGGAAGGTCTCATAATGAACGAAGCGATGAAAACTTTATATGAAAGAAGAAGCATCCGCCGCTATCAAAGCAAACAGATCACGCGGGAAGAGCTTGACGCCGTTGTACGCGCCGGCGTATGCGCTCCCTCCGGAAAGAACGGGCAATCTGCGATCATTGTTGCCGTTCAGGATAAAGCCACGCGTGATGAACTGTCCAGGCTGAATGCGGCTGTTCTCGGAACGCAGAGCGATCCCTTCTATGGCGCGCCGACAGTCCTGGTCGTTCTGGCAGACGCCAACAGCCCCTATGCAGTTGAGGACGGCAGCCTCGTCCTTGGAAATCTGATGAACGCGGCCAAAGCGCTCGGTCTCGGCTCCTGCTGGATCAACCGGGCAAAAGAGGTTTTTGCTTCCGATACCGGCAAAGCGCTGCTGAAAAAGTGGGGAGTGGAAGGGGATTGGATCGGAATCGGCCATTGTATTCTCGGCTATCCGGACGAAGAACCTGCCATGAAAACACGCAAAGAAAACTATGTCACTTATGTTCTGTAAACAATGAATGTTTACGATTTTGACAAGACCATTTACTATCCTGACAGCTCGTATTCTTTTTTTCTGTACTGTTTGAAACACTATCCCGGCGCGGTGCTGAGGACTCTCCCGCAGACCGTGATTTGTTCGGTACGCTACGCCTGCAAATCGATCCGGACGAAAGAACTGAAAGAACAGCTTTTTTCTTTTCTCCGATTTCTTCCTGACCCGGAGCAGACAGCAGAGCGCTTTTGGGACGAGCATTTTTCCGGCATAGGATCGTGGTATCTTGCGCAAAAAAAGCCGGATGATCTGATCATATCGGCCTCACCGGAGTTTCTGGTGAGAGTGGCGGCGAAGAGGCTCGGCGTTTCGCTGCTTGCTACAAAAATGGACCCTTTCAGCGGCAGAATCGAGGGTGAGAACTGTCACGACAGAGAAAAAGTAAGACGCTTTTTCTCTGCCTATCCGGCCGGGAAAATACAGAGCTTTTATTCGGATTCGCTTTCTGACGGCCCGTTGGCCGCACTGGCGGATAAAGCTTTTCTGGTCAGCAGGGGAAAGCTTTCTGCTTGGCCAGAGGCCTGATATAACAACGAGAGAAAGAGGAGAACGATGTCTTCATCTACAAAAGAGGCGCTTGGAGCTGCGCTGAAGAAAATGATGGCGATCAAACCGATCGACAAGATCACAGTCAAGGATCTGGCGGAGATCTGTAATGTCAATCGGCAGACCTTTTATTATCATTTTGACGACGTATATGATCTTCTGGAATGGGTCTTTGAAGCTGATGCGGAAAAAAATCTGCCCCACGAAGTCAAGTATGAGCGCTGGCGTGAAGATGTCTCCATGTTTTTCAAATACCTGATGCAGAACGCAGATTTCGCGCTGAATATCTACAATTCTCCCAACAGGACCTATATGCTTCGCTTTTATAAACAAAAGCTTCAGAACTGCATCCGCAGTTTTGCGGTCATTGTCTCGCAGAATATGAAGATCGACAGACGTGATTTTGAGTTTGTTGTGGAGTTCTATTCCAACTGCGTCGTCGGCGTTATTTCTCAGTGGCTGGATCTCGGAATGCAGCTCCCGCCTGAGATCACGGTAGAACAGTGCCTCACCGTACTTGATAACAGTGTGGAGAATCTGCTCAGACGCTTTGATCACAGCTGAAAAAAGTATATGGTTTATCGGCGGCTTGGTTCAGCCGCCGATTTTGTTTTGTCTTTTTCTATTGAAAGATAAAAGATTATAGGGTAAAATAAATCGAATAAGCATTTTGTAATGATGAAAGGTTTTCATATGGCAGAACAGAAAACGAATGTGATGCGGCTGCTGGATCAGAAGAAGATCTGTTATACCGCACACGAATATCCTCACGGTGAAACCGCCGTGGACGGCGTGACAGTTGCCGGATTGATTGGAAGGACACCGGACTGCGTATTCAAAACGCTTGTCACGCGCGGAAGCAGCAAAAATCTCTTCGTCTTTGTCATCCCTGTCGCCAAGGAGCTTGACCTGAAGCTTGCGGCCAAAGCCGTCGGGGAAAAATCGATTGAAATGATCCATGTCAGCGAAATCACACCGCTCACCGGCTATGTTCGCGGCGGCTGTTCTCCCATTGGAATGAAGAAGCAGTATCGTACTTGCTTTGACAGCAGTGCATTGAAGCAGGATACCGTCATTGTCAGCGCCGGAAAGATCGGTGCGCAGGTCGAACTTGCACCCCAAGATTTGATTGGATTGACACGGGCTGTCACAGCCGAAATCACAAAGGAGCCGTAATGCAGGAAAGCATCTATATAAAAGGCGCACGGGAAAACAACCTGAAGAATATCGATGTAGAGATTCCACGGGATAAACTGGTCGTGATCACAGGCTTATCCGGCAGCGGAAAATCAAGCCTGGCTTTTGACACGATCTATGCCGAAGGGCAGAGACGCTATGTTGAAAGTCTCAGTTCCTATGCGCGTATGTTTCTTGGGCAGATGGACAAGCCCGATGTGGATTACATTGACGGCCTGTCTCCGGCCATCTCCATTGACCAGAAAACGACTTCCAAAAACCCGCGCTCCACTGTAGGGACCGTCACGGAGATCTATGACTATCTACGACTTCTCTGGGCGCGGATCGGGATCCCGCATTGCCCGAAATGCGGAAAAGAGATCCGCCAGCAGTCGATCGACCAGATTGTCGATCAGATCATGGACCTGCCGCGCGGTACGCGCATTCAGATTCTCGCGCCTGTCGTCCGCGGGCGTAAGGGTGAGCACACAAAGGTATTGGAAGACGCCAAGCGCTCAGGATACGTCCGCGCTCGCGTAGACGGGATCCTCTATGAACTGTCAGAGGAGATCCGGCTGGAAAAAAACAAAAAGCATAATATAGAAATCGTGGTGGATCGGCTTGTCGTCAAGGACGAGATCGTCCGCCGTCTCACCGATTCCACAGAGACGGCCCTGGCGCTGTCCGGCGGCATTGTGTTCGTCGAAGTGATGGGGGAAGAGAGCCGGATGCTGAGCTTTTCACAGAATTACGCCTGTGAGGACTGCGGTATCTCGATCGAGGAGCTGACGCCGCGGCTGTTTTCCTTCAACAACCCATACGGTGCATGTCCGACCTGCACAGGACTTGGACTCCAGCTCCTGGTCGATCCCGAACTGATCATCCCTAACCCGTCGCTCAGCATTATGGACGGAGCTATTACAGCCAGCGGCTGGGGAAACGTCAAGAGCGATTCCATATCAAAAATGTATTTTGAAGCGCTTGCCAAACGGTATCACTTCAAGTTGACAGACCCTGTCAGAAGCATTCCCAAAGAGGGTCTGGATGCGATTCTGTACGGAACGAAAGGGGAGCAGCTTCAGCTCCGCTTTGAGAAAAATGAAGGCTTCGGCGTAATCAAAAGAGAGTTTGAGGGGATCGTAAACAATCTCCAGCGCCGCTATAAAGAGACGCAGAGCCCGTCCATGCGGGAAGATATCGAAGAGTGTATGGCGGAGATCCCGTGCCCGGACTGCGGCGGTAGACGTCTGAAAAAAACGGCCCTCGCCGTCACGGTCGGCGGTATGAGCATTGCTGAGTTTTCCGATCTCTCCGTGACGGACGCACTGCGCTTTCTTGATGAGCAGCAATTCAGCGAGAAAGAAATGCTGATTGCCGAGCGAATCATCAAGGAGATTCGGGCACGTCTTGGATTCCTTGTCAGCGTAGGACTTGGATACCTGACGCTTTCCCGCGCTGCAGCTACGCTCTCCGGCGGTGAAAGCCAGCGGATCCGTCTTGCAACGCAGATCGGCTCGAGCTTGATGGGCGTTCTCTATATTCTTGATGAGCCGAGCATCGGCTTGCATCAGCGGGACAACGCCAAGCTGATCCGGACACTGAAGGACCTGCGAGATCTCGGAAACACGCTGATCGTAGTGGAGCATGATGAGGAGACCATGCGCGCAGCCGACCATATTATTGACATCGGCCCGGGAGCCGGCGTCAACGGCGGTGAGGTCGTCTGCGCCGGCACGGTGGAGGACATCTGTGCCTGCGAGAGGTCGATCACCGGCGCTTATTTAAGCGGAAAGCGCAGTATTCCGATACCTGCCAAACGCAGAAAAGGGACCGGGCAAAGCCTGGTAGTACGCGGCGCAAGAGAGAATAACCTGAAAAACATCGACGTTTCCTTCCCGCTCGGGAAACTGATTTGCGTGACAGGCGTTTCCGGAAGCGGAAAATCCTCGCTTGTCAATGAGATCCTGTACAAAACACTTGCCGCGGAAAAGAATCGAGTCAAAGTGCGCCCCGGACGCTCTGACGGAATAGAAGGGCTCGAATATGTGGACAAAGTCATCTGCATTGACCAGAGCCCGATCGGCCGCACGCCGCGCTCCAATCCGGCGACCTATACCGGAGCCTTTAATGACATTCGCGACATTTTTGCCTCCACGCCGGATGCCAAAGCGCGGGGCTTTGGACAAAGCCGCTTTTCCTTTAATGTAAAGGGCGGCCGCTGCGAGGCATGCTCCGGCGACGGCCTGGTAAAGATCGAGATGCATTTTCTGCCGGACGTGTTTGTCCCCTGCGAGGTCTGCAAGGGAAAACGCTACAACCGCGAAACACTTGAGGTAAAGTATAAGGGAAAAAGTATTTCCGACGTTTTGGACATGACGGTCGAGGAGGCCTATACCTTTTTTGAAAACCAGCCCAAGGTCCGCCGCAAGATCGAGACGCTGTTGGATGTCGGGCTTGGCTATGTCCGGCTGGGCCAATCCAGCACGACGTTGTCCGGTGGTGAGGCGCAGCGGGTTAAACTGGCCACGGAGCTGGCCAAGCGGGAAACCGGATCGACGGTCTATGTCCTCGACGAGCCGACGACCGGACTTCATGTGGCCGACATCCATAAGCTGATCCATATCCTGGACCGTCTTGTGGATGCAGGGAACACGGTCATTGTTATCGAGCATAACCTCGACGTGATCAAGGTTGCCGACCACATTATCGACCTTGGCCCGGAGGGCGGCGACGGCGGCGGAACACTTGTTTTTGCCGGTACGCCGGAAGCGTGCATCCAATGCGGCAAAAGCTATACCGGCGAATATCTTAAACCCCTCTTTGAGAAAGCTAATCTGCAGTAACGGAGCAGAGACATGGATCAGGAAAATGAACTTATCGAGCTCGCGGGTTCGGTCGATTCCATCATATACAAAAACGAAGAAAACGGTTATACGGTCCTCCGACTTGTAGATGCCAACGGAGAACTCATAACTGTCGTGGGCTGCTTCCCCTACGCCTCCGCCGGAGAATCCATGATCATATCCGGTACCTGGACAACACACAGCATACACGGAAAGCAGTTTAAGGCCGAATATGCCCAGCGTATGCTGCCATCTTCCGCCCCGGCGATCTACGACTATCTGGCGGGCGGAGCAGTAAGAGGCATCGGCCCCGCAACGGCGCTGCTGCTGGTCAACCGTTTTGGGGACAAAACGCTTGACGTGCTGGAAAACGCGCCGGAAAAGATTGCCCAGATCAAGGGGATCAGCCTGCAAAAGGCGTCCCAGCTGTCAGAGACCTTCCGGCGCCAGAGCGGAATGCGGCGGCTGATGGAGTATATCTGTTCGTTTAATCTCCGCCCGATTTTGGCGATCCGGCTCTATCGATATTACGGCGACAGCGCGATCGCGATCCTGCGTGAAAATCCCTATCTCCTGGCGGCCTCCCACATCGGCGGAAGCTTTTCCGAAGCCGACGACATGGCGCTTGAAATGGGCATTGAGCTTAACAGCGAGAACCGAATTGCAGCGGCCGTTATTTTCGAACTGGAATACAATGCCGGAAGCGGACACTGTTTTATTCCCCGGGAAAAGCTGGCAGATATTACTGGCCAGCTGATCGGTGTCGAGCCGGATCGGATCGACACGGTAATCGAAACCATGATTACGGACGGACGTATCATTTTTGAGCAGATAGCCGGGTGCCGGGCCTGCTATCTTCCCAAGCTCTATGAGGCCGAGCGGTTTACTGCCGAACGGATTGCCGAAATGGCGAAAGAGAAGTATGCTTTGCGAATGGATTTTTCTGCCCTGATCGCAGGGATCGAAAAGCAACAGGGGATCTCCTATGCACCTCTGCAGCGCGATACTCTTCAGATGGCCCTTCAAAACCAGCTTGTTGTGATCACCGGCGGCCCCGGAACGGGAAAGACGACCTCGATTCGGGCTATCTTGGCCATGTTTGAAAAGCTCGGGCTGAAAACGCTTCTTACGGCACCGACAGGGCGTGCAGCCAAGCGCATGACCGAATTGACCGGCTGCGAGGCGGCAACGGTACACCGCCTTTTGGGGGCTAAGCTTGCTGAAGATGAGGAGAGCGTCGTTTTCGGCAAAAATGCCGGAGACTTATTGGACTGTGACGCTGTTATCCTGGATGAGTGCTCCATGGTCGATATTTCTCTTATGAGCGCACTTCTTGAAGCCATGCCTGCCGATGCAAGGCTGGTGCTGGTCGGAGATGCCGACCAGCTTCCCTCCGTAGGCCCTGGAGATGTTTTTTCGGCAATCATCCGCAGTGAGGCTGTTCCGGTTGCTCGTCTTACGGAGATATT
>OCTX012278165.1_pt1 | contig 10842 bp, 10 predicted proteins | sample 1539691 | NCBI WGS metagenome assembly OCTX01 (sample SAMN02144231, study PRJEB22623) | gut metagenome | biome: sheep rumen | host: Ovis aries | place: New Zealand | reverse complement strand
CGTCATAGTCTGAACAACTATGGCGTGTATGGGCTGTTCATTCAACGACAGTTTCCCTTCAATCTCTCTTACGGCATGAGAAAATTGCAGGTGAGCGATGGTTCCATTATTGCTGTAGAACCTGGACAAATAGGTGGTTTGGAGGATGATGGTGAGCGCATCTCGTTGTGTGGTTGGGTGTTGTTGTGGTCGCCGGAACTGTTGCATGGCAGCGAGTTGGAACGTCAGATAGACCGCTATCAGTTTTTCTCGTATTTTTTTGACGACTCACTTCGGATGGAACCTGACGAATGGCTTTGCATCACGCAGCTGGTGGCGCAGATGCGACAGGAGCTACAAGCACACGAGGATTCGCCATCTTTGAGAAACATACTTCTGGGCTATTTAAAACTGATCTTGGAATACTGCAACCGCATCTACCAACGTCAGATTTCCAAAGAGAATAGGGGAGAGAACGACCTACTGAAGCGCTTTCACAACCTGTTACAAACCTATTTCCGTGAGAATCGACAGCTTTCGCAAGGTTTGCCCACTGTTGCCTGGTGTGCCTCACAGCTTGCCTATTCGCCTCGCTACTTTGGCGATATTGTCCATAAGGCAACAGGCGGTACAGCCATTGGCTACATCCATAATTATATAATAAATCAGGCGAAAAGTCTGCTGATGCAAGGTCATAACATCAGCGAGACCTCCCGCCTGTTGGGTTTCGATTTTCCCCATCATTTTACCCGCCTGTTTAAGCGCATTACAGGTCTCGCTCCTCGCGAGTTTTTAGGGAAATAAACTGTAAACGAATGTTTTGTGAATTATAATAAATATCTTTGAACTATGTCATACATGAACAAATTTACCCAATCGGAAGAGTATCGTCGTGACGAACTTATCCGTATCATTGAACATTCTGTAGAGAAACTGACTCTACAGGAACTTGAAGCTCTCTATTACGATATGACTACTAAATCGTATATCAATGATAATTAGGGTAGGCAGACCCTTGACGGTTTTCTGTCATTCAATTACTTCAATGTAAAAACTGAATGGTCGGAAACCGTCGTTGCAGCTGATCATTGCACTCATCGGGTTCTTCATCCAGCCATCGTAGAAATTTCCTTCTCCTTTGGCAAGCGACTCAACAAATTCACGCATGGATTGCCATGCAGACGGACACATCCCTTCAGGACATTTCCCGTCCTCAGAAACCCATTGCTGTCCCTCTGTTACATCACAAGTATGTTCAATTGGGTTTTCGTATTTTGCCATCAGGTCGTTATAGACGGTCTGACGAATGGCTGTAATCCGTACTTTGTTCATTACAGTATCTATAAATAGTATTGGTTTTTATGCTAAAAAGAATAGGCTGACTCCAAAGACGGAGATGAGTGCTCCGAGGATAGACTTCCATGTGATGGGTTCGCGGAAGAGCAGATAGGATGGTAGGATGATGATAATAGGTGTGAGAGCCATCAGTGTTGAGGCTATGCCGGCACTGGTGTATTGGACTGCCATTAGTGAAAAACCTACTCCGACGAAGGGACCGAAAATGGTTGTTGTGGTGGCAACTGTCATACCCTTCGCATCATGGAATGCCTGACGCAGAGGACTGAATCCCTGACGGAAGTACATCAACAGCGTGAATCCTATGATACCTGCTATGCAGCGGAAGAAGTTGGCACTGAATGGTACGAGCCAATCTGGTATGGTGCCTGTGTCATAATGGTCCATGCCGATTTTGCTGAGAACCAGTCCGACTCCCTGGCAGAGGGCTGCTCCGATGGCGAAGAGTACTCCGTTAAGCGGGAGCTTGAGCGATAATCTGTGGCGCTCGCCGCGACCCAATACGGAGATGCTGATGCCGAGGAGGGTTATAAGCATTGCCAGTATGCTCTTGGGTGCCATGTGCTGACCAAGGGTTATCCAAGCTGTCAGTGCTGCAGAGATTGGGGCGAGTGTCATAAAGAGCTGACCGAAGCGCGAACCGATGATGATGTAACATTGAAAGAGGCAGAAGTCGCCAATGACATATCCCACCAAACCTGAGAGCAGCATCCATCCATATGCTTCAGCTGAGCCTCCAGATGGGAGTGGCGAACCTGTTGAATACCAAAAGAGTATTAATGAGAAAATCAGTGCTAGAAGCATCCGCATTACGTTGAGCGTGAGATTGCCCATTCGTTTGCTTCCGTATTCGCTCAGAAGTGCCGTAGCTGTCCATGAAAATGCTACACCTATGGATATGAGTTCACCTAAATATGTCATCTTTATCTATTTGACTGCAAAGGTAAGCGTTTTTTGCGATATGAGAAATATGGAACCTCTCTATTCGCTATAGTTGCGATCTAAAATAATGGAGAAGTTGTATTTGGGAAAGTGATCCTGTAGGTATGCTTTCATTTCAGAGGCAAACAGAATGGGATCCTTGACACATTCCTCAGGTATAATATCAATGGTTATCAAATTGCTGTCTTCATAATAAAAAAAGGCATGTACCTGATGTACGTCAGTATGTTTTGAGGCATAATCCATGACGTCTTTTTGCAGTTTTCCCAGACCCTGAGAATCTGTGTTGATGGCATAGATACCGACTGTCAGAATTACGTGGAATTTTTCATAAATGCGGCTGGAAATATTTCGGGTCAGACGATGAATTTCGCGTGCTGTCATCGTGTCGGATACGTTTATATGCAACGAGCCGATGATTGTTTCAGGACCATAGCTGTTCATGATGATGTCGAAGACACCATGAACCCCGTCGAAACTCATTACCTCTTCTTTCAGTCTGGCGACGAACTCGGGAGATATTCGGCTGCCAAGCAGTTCGTTGATTGGTGAGACAAGCATTTCATAACCAGCCTTCAGAATTACAAGCGATATGAGTGTTCCGAAAATGCCGTCGAGGTTTACTCCCCAAATAAGCATAATGCCTGCCGATATTAGTGTTGCAAGAGTGACAACCGCATCGAACAGTGCATCTGCTCCGCTGGCTATCAGAGCATCGCTCTTCAGCTGTTCACCTTTTTTCTTTACATACCGTCCCAAAACCAACTTGATGATAATTGCGACGATAATAACAACGAGTGTTACTGTAGAATAATGAGGAATAGTTGGCTCAATGATCTTTCTTACAGATTCAATCAGAGACCCCACACCTGCCATCAGTACGATGATGGCGATGATGATAGCACTGAAATACTCAATGCGTCCGTGTCCGAAGGGGTGATCGTGGTCAGCAGGGCGTCCGGATAGCTTTGCCCCTACTATGGTGATGACTGACGAGAGTGCGTCAGTCAGATTGTTCAAAGCGTCCATGACGATGGCTACAGAACCGGCAACTATTCCTACTGCAGCTTTAAACGATACGAGCAGTACGTTAGCAGCTATGCCTGCATAGCTTGTCCTGATTATTTGTTTATTTCTGTCCATTTAAAAGTCTGTTTCTTTAACTATATGATATAGTACCATTTGAATTATTTGATAGTATCAGTGCAATAATAACTGCAAAGGTAGGTGTTTTACTTAAATATTTATAATGATATGAAGGAAAAGAAAGCGGAGGTGTGACACAGGGGCACACCTCCGCATATATTATTGTGTTAAAAGATTATTTCACCTCCTCAAATCTAACATATACTGATAATCAGCGATTTACGAAAGTCTTGGTGCAAATAAGGAACACCATAAGCATCTTGGATGTTGTCCCTCAATAACTATCGATAAGCATCCGTGCGATGCTCTTCCCATTCTTCTTTGTCCTTTTCTCTGTATTTCTTTCTTTTGTTGGTGCAAAGGTACTAAAATATCTGCATCTGAGCAAAAGTTTGTAATACAAATGATTGTTTTAAGGTTATTATACATATCGAATCTTCATGTCACGCCACAAAGGCAACAAGGAGCACAACTGAAATTCTACTACTTATTATCATATCTATATATAAAAACACCTTGGGAGTTTACCACGCTCCCAAGGATTTTTTTGAAGACCTTATTGTTTGATGAGGTTCCTTATATCGGGTATCAAACCGACAATATCTGTTACTACTGAAATTGCCCCAAAGGGTGTAGGAGCTGCAAGAAACTACACAACGTCCACAATTAGGATTACTACATTAACAATAACATTCCACGCGAGGTAGATGGTCTTGGTAGAACTTGCCTTCTTATTAAAAAGGCAAATCTACACTCCAGTTTTTTTGATAATTAAAACTCTCTTCATATAAATTTTTATTTTTAATATGCATCACTTAAGTTTAACGTCATTGATCCGCTTTTTTGGACGAAGACCATATTAGGCAGTTACCTACTCTCCCGATTTTTCAGTACCATTGGCGCAACTGTGTTTAACTTCTCTGTTCGGAATGGGAAGAGGTGGAACCACAGTGCTATAACCACCGATAGTCTTTAAGAGCTTCATGGATAGTTCCACGCGATTACATTTGCTTTTGTTTATATTTGGGCGTTTGAGTTTTATTTGTCAATACGTTTATAGAAACTACCAATTTGGCCATCTGGTAATATGTCAACATCATAATAGTCTCCATTGTAATAATATGCCATATTCCCTTTCCGAAAGAATCTGTTGTTAGGATGTTCGTCTTTATAAGTTTGATACTCGTCATTCAGAGCACCTAAAACAATATCCATGGTAGCTTTCAAATCCTTTTCGGCCAATTGAAATTTACTTCTCTCACCAAACTGATTCTCAACAGCGAGCTCTTTTACATGACGAAGGTAAATGTGCAGAAACGATTCAAAACTCATATAGAGCAGATGCTTTCCAACGACATTATAGCGATGTTCATGAAAGCTTATAATCTTTGAAAATAACAGAGCCGCTTTCTCCGGATAAGACTTTACCAATTTTTCAAAACTTAATCCCATATTTCGTAGTTCTTTATCAACTAAGCCGAAACGATTTGCGATTCTATTTTGGGACAACTGCATCAAGTCTGTTTTGTTTTTCTCTGTCATCTTACCTGTTTCTTTCTTCCACAATAGCCAGAAATATCCGACTTCTTGATTTACAATTACTCCGTTCTCATCAAATATTTCCTCTCTTTCTTTTTCTGTTAGTTTCTCGCGTTCTAGTACCATCTTATAGGCAAGGTATTCATTGTGTTCTTCTGGAGTCAGTTCTATTCCGTCTGCAATAAAGTGACACAAGCCTCCATACATAACATAGATATCGTCACCACTGCCTTCACGCTCAATGGGAATCTCCAATACCTTAGGCTTACGCAAAAGAGAACTACCATAAGTATTGTTTTCATCTGATGCTGGTCCAACTAGCATTCCAATTATATCTTTTGTCGGAATACCATCTTTAAGCAGTTGAGCGTACAGCGTTTCATCTAACTCACCCAAAAGTTCTTTTGCTTTAACATTGGATATATCATTAAGAGCCATTCTATCTTTTTCAAGAGCCATTCTATCTTTTTGGTAATACATAAACACTACAGTCAACGACTCCCCAAATACCTTCGCAGATTTTTGGCTCAAAGTTAATGTTGCAACACAATCCTTTGCACCTGCGTACTCATATATTTCATTTTGAGTAAAGCCATTGGCAGATTTGTATAGCTTCATGCCGCATCTTTCCGCCATTTGGTTTTCAAGAAAGTCAATATGTTGCTTCAGCAAAAATAGAAACTTTTCAGTTGTAATTTGTTTGTTGTCGTTAGTATTCATTTAAAATTATTGTATGAAGAATTATATATCAGTTCTGATTTCAATTTCTCTGAACTTCTTCATAATTTTTAAGCAGAGCTTTCTTTTCTTCAATGTTACATTTTAAACCTTCGATTGTCGTTTTTGTGACGCCATATTTGGCGCATTCTTTTTTGTAACGATATTCCGAAAAGTTCTCAAGACAATGCATAGGATTAAATGCTTTCCCCAAAACCATCATACATAGAATTTCTATAGCAAGTGGAACTATACCAATAACATATGTAATAGGCTCCAATTTATTCCAATCACCTTTTATTATGTAATACCCCCAATAAAAAAGAGTTGCAAGAACTATCAAACCACAAAAAAGTCTAAGAAGTCCTGATTGAAAATTGGCTTTTGATTTTGCGATTGAAAGGAATAGGTCCTTGTTACATAAATCAGACTCTAAACTCCCAATAGATTCTTTTAGTGAGGCTATTTCTTGGCGCACCATACTTGCCTCAAAATCCTTTCGCATCTTCTCTTCTCGCTTTCTATTTTCTTCATCTCGCTTTTGCATTTCCTCCAGCCACTCCTTCCTTAGTTTTTCTATGTTTTCTGAATTTTGTGACTTGATAAGCTCTATTTCTTTAGTCTTTTCGTTTAATCGTTCAAGATATACTTTTTCCATTTCATCTTTTGCAAAAGCTTTTGCAAAAGAACGTACATCGCCACTTTCTTGCATTTTTTTAAGATTAGATGCAAACATAGTTGAGACAATATAATCCTGTTGCTTAAGATCTTCTGTGATTTCACTAATTCCTGCAAGAGCATACTGCAGATCTGTCTCGCTAACGACATTGGGTTCACGTGGAATATTCAAAAAACTAACAAAACTATTAAAATCGTCTGTCGTTCTTGATGTATATTTTAGTAACAAGGCCATCCATTGGCTCGGTTGCAATGTAACTGGTTGAGATGTAGGAGAGTGTAGGGTATCCCATGAATGTAGTTTGAGGTCGCTGGTAATAAAATAATATTTAGTGTGTTCAACAGTTTTATTATTATGTCCTCTTAATTGCTCAATCCAATAAATGTTTTGAGCATCATACAAATGAAGAGCTTCGCTCTTTGAACTGCCACTTCGCGTTTTGACACTTTTGATACCTTCTCTATAGTCTTCTATTTGTTGAATATTTGCTTCTTCCGGGAATGGGTATACAAACTCCTCCTTTATATTATATTGCTCAATAAGTTGATTATATTCGGAAACGATATTAGATTTAAATAGCTCAAAGCCATATTGAATCCTTCCTTTTCTCCATTCGTGATAATACTGACAGAAACTACCGCTCATTATCCTCCTGAAAACTGCAGGATTAATATTTCCAAAAGGTGTGGTCTTTCTAATCTGGTTGATGTGAAAGTCTATAGTCTCCATAAACTCGTGCCTAGAAATACATGTAACATGCAGGCTTTGCCCTGTTTCTGTGCATTTTTTTAGGAAAGAGAGTGTTCTTTTTTTGCGTTGTGCTCCATTTATGCCAAGAGCTCTATATAGTAGGGCATTATCCAAGTAAAAGTCCTTATTTTTTATTGCACTTGTTAAAACAGATTCCTTTGAATTATTTACTGCGATAGCATACTCTATACAATAACTGATAAGTTTATAAAGGGCAACATTCTTATCATTATCTTTCCAGTTGAGGAAATCATTTATTATTTGTATGTCTTCGTCAGAGAACGATTCTAACAGGTCCTTTGTGACATCAGGCATTGAGCCTTTCAGAATGCCACCGAACGCTTCAATATTTGTATTTAGGAGATAATATAAGTATTGTTGCATAACATGGCCAAACTTTTCAGAAGGAATGTCTTTGTCAACAAGAAACTTCTCATATGTATTTTGAATTACGTCAGAACTACGATTTTGCAAAAGAACATATCTTTTGCCAGTAAGACGATACGTATCTTCTTCTTTTGTCTTGCCAGCAATGTATTCAAACGAAACATTTTCCTTTATCAGTGTTAAGACTTCCTGCTCAGAGTATGTTATAGACAATTCTTCTTCAAGGGCATCAATGATAGTCATGATAGTCATGCTCTTGTTCTCACGAAGAACAAAAATTGACTCTACGAATTTTCTTCTAATTGTTTCTGTCTTTCTGTTGCCAAGATTTTCTTCTGCATAAATCATTGCAGCCGTCCTGGTTATACTTAAAAGGTCCATTTCCATTGTTGCTATAAATTTTTAATATGGTTCGTAATTTATTTATTTGTGCGCAAAGCTTCTCGGAGTTGCTGTAGATCCATTTCCACGCCATCCTTTGACACCAACGAGTCTTTGGGCAGCACGGAGTGGAAGGCCGCAAGATACAGGTAAGGTATGACTTTCTGCCATCCCTGCTGGGTGTTGGTGATTATACCGTAGACCATCATAATCACAACAAGGACAATAGCCAATGCTGCAATTCCATATACAATCTTCTCTATAATCTGGAATACCTTCTTCATAGGTTTATCTATTTGTAAGAACTATCATGTATGGCTTCTTTAAGCATTTTAATCAGTTTATATACACTCGTAGATGGGTTCTGGGACCCTTTCAGGTGTATTGCGCGCCCGATAGCAACATCCATATTGTTCTCCAAGAATATTTGCTGATTTCTTGTAATAACGGATTTTGTGTATGTCCTCCAGACCTCAGAACTTTTCTTCAGTTCCTTGACTACCATCTCCGAGGTGATGGGAGCCTTTTGGTCTTTTGCATGAAGCAACAGCCATAACTCAAAGCACGGGTTTGAGCACAGCAAGATGGCACCAGGAACTTTCTTCAGGCGGTCCAACATGGTGGGCACATCTAAGTCATACATTAGGAATGTATGGTCTTTTGCCGTCTGCATATAGGTAGCCTTGCAACGTTCTACAAGTGCAGGAGTGATGTTCAGCAACGTCTTTTTAGGGATGATATGTATCGGGCAGCGGAATCGCGCTCGGAGAATTTCCACGTACTTCACCTCTGTATCCCCTTCGCAGAATACGAAGTAGTTAGGGCGCATTACCCGGCCCCTGCCTATTCTTTCCCGTTGTGCCATTGCTTATAGATTTGGTCTTGAAAGATAGGGCACAGCATCGAAACGGCCCTGTAGATAGGCTTTCTCCATGTCGAAGGTATCACGGAAGTCCTTGAAGTCGTAGAGCGAATAGAGGTCGCTACACCCATCTTCACGCTTGTTCACGAAGTACACCTGATCACGACGCTGGAAGTCTGTGTTCAGCAGATGAGTATTATGGGTGGTGTAGATGAGCTGTGCATTGTCACTGTTGTTAAACAGGTTGATGATGTATTCCACTAGATGTGGATGCAAGCTGGTGTCAATCTCATCAATGAGCAGTGTCCTACCATTACGAATAATGTCTATCATGCTGAGCATCATATGGAAAAGCGTCTTTGTACCTTCAGACTCTTCTGTGTCAAAATCAAAGGCAATATCGGGGTTCCCTCTATGAAAAGTCTTCAGAGTGTTTCCCTGGATTCTAATGTCAACGATGTCGCTATCAGCTGTGTTGAGGATTTCAAGGATTTGCTCCTTCCGCGTCTTCATGAAGCTATCTATTGGCATTGCAGACTCCTTGTAGTCCAGCACAACATCTTCGGAGAAGAAACGGAACACTCGCTTGGCGATGTCCCTGTCCATCTGACTTGCCCTTGAAATAAACAAGGTCTTACGCGAAGTGTTTGCCGCTACATCCATTGGCCTTTTAATGGCCTGCTTAAATTCATATATGTTTTTTTTGTCTGGACCTTTGCTCTCATCGCGACTGAACACCAGCGAGCGACGACCTTTAGGATAATAGAAGAGATGTTCCGTAAGAATCTCCGTTCGGGTCATTGAGAAAGAATACTCATACTCTATCCCGTCTATGATGAAACGGACAAAAAATGAACTTGGATTCTTGTCATATCCATCAAATTTGAACGGGGCAACAGCAAAGATTGTATTCTCATTATAGGTATGGGAAGTGCGTATCATGTCCACGCAGGCATGGATACCCTTCATTACATTACTCTTGCCAGATGCGTTAGCGCCAAACACAGATACGCTTTTCAGCACTTGTCCTCCAGCCGCAGGAAACATGTTGCCACTCAAAGCCTTCCCTTTCTCCGTCTGTATCTTCGCAGCTTGAAGGTCGAGTGTTGTTTCATCTCGAAACGAGAAGATGTTGTTCAAACGAAATAATAAAACCATTTTAGACTTGATTTTTGCTATTTGGTTGCAAAAATAGCAATTAAATTTGAATTAAACATAGTTTTATGTGAAAAAGAACGTTGTTCAGCCTACTTTTAACATTTTTGACTTTCTATTCATAAAAACAATGCGACATTAGAGCGAATCATCTTTTGTGTCATCTTTTACGCCACTTTCACGCCACTTTTATGCCACCTTTTATGCCATCTTTTGGGCCATTCTCCTTTATAAGAGCGTATTACTCATATTACTTGTATTACTCATATTGATAAAATCTGAGCTATAAGTCTAAGAAACACGAATTATAACCCAACATGTTATTTGTATTGACAAGTCCCCCTACATTATATTTCTGTCAATGTTGATGTTTTATCTCGCGCTTTTCTCTTATATATGTTCAATCTTGAAGTAAAATCAACCGTTTTATATTGAAAAAGGTTAAATCTTTCTTTTATCTCAGTTTTTTCTTTTAAATTTGCCATCAATAATTGAACAATTTATGGCAAACAATGAACGAAATGAGCAGCGAGAGCCATCAAGCCCACTTAAATGGCCGAGTCGTGATGTTCGAAGACAAAGTCAAAAAACAGGGACATTAAATCGCATTCGAGTTGTCCTTGCAGAACAAGAAAAGACCAATCGTTGGCTGGCAGAGCAGCTGGGCAAGACCGAGCATACCATTTCTCGGTGGTGTCACAACAAGTCCCAGCCTTCGGTGGCACAGTTGAATGAGATCGCTAACGTCCTAAATGTGGACGTCCGTACTTTGATGAATTCAAATTTATAGTTAAATATGGCTATAACATATTTATTCTCATGGCACAGGAAGTTTAATAAATGATATATGGATAAAAAGACATTGGAATTTGTGACATATTGCATCGGAAAACTTTCCGCCCTGCTTCAACTGCCACAGAAAGAAATATACAAACGGCTGAAGACATCG
>OCTX014549765.1_pt1 | contig 10851 bp, 6 predicted proteins | sample 1539691 | NCBI WGS metagenome assembly OCTX01 (sample SAMN02144231, study PRJEB22623) | gut metagenome | biome: sheep rumen | host: Ovis aries | place: New Zealand | reverse complement strand
TTCCATCTAGCGTGTCCTTTGAAGGAGTCACCCTTTAAGAAGTAGTCATAGTCTTTCTTTGCATGAGTCAAAGTAGAATCCCATGTAGAATCAACATTGTAATAGTAGTTTCCAAGTTTAACAATGTTCCAGCCGTGACTTGTTTTGCTAAATGTAGATTCTCCAGCAATCACTCTAGAAGATATACCTAGTGTTCTGTAGAATTTATATAAAAGTGTTGCATATCCCTGGCATACTGCTTTCTTTCCTATCAATGCTTGGTATGCTGAATAATACTTTGTATCATCTGATGATGCATTCTTTGCATAAGATACATTCTCGCATACGTAATCATATACTTTCTTTATTTTGTCGTATGTAGATGTCTTATTAGTAAATTTGAAATCCTTTATTACACTATTCACTTTTTTGTCTAGAGTATTTCTCTGCTTAACTGTAGTTAAATACTCTATATTAAGTATGAATGTATAATAATAGTAGGAACCTGATTTAACTGCAGAATAATCTGTAGCTGTTTCATCCACATCCCATCTCATAAAATCGCCTTGATTAGGATTGGCAGTTTCTGCATATATTACATTCTCAAGTTTGTCAAACAAACTTTGTGGATCTGCACTCTTACTCTTGATTTTTGTTACTACTCTAGATTTATGCGCATACACTTTGTCGCGCACATCTACTCCAGCCTGTTTATACGACTTGTATGAAGCTTTGTTTATGGCCGCTTCAGTATTGATAGCCGGTACCACTGGCAGCAACATAACAACCATTAAACTAAAGGCTACTATTTTCTTAAACATAATTTCCCCTTTTGACCTATAACAACTTTGAAGCTCTTCGAATAATTTCAAAGAGCTTCATTTTATTGTTATTATTTCTTTACTTTTCTTTTGTACTTAGATTTGAATTTTTCTCCACCATATTTCCAGATTCTTGTCATCTTGTTTGGTACTTTCTTGTTGTATGTGAATTTCTGGTCATCATATCTCTTAAGTTTAAAGTGAATATGACTTGGTGTTACTTCAATCTGTGTTACTCTATTCTTTCTACTGATAACTGTATCGAAGCCCAACTTCTTATTATTCTTATCAGTTATGCTGAGACACATGTCACCTTTATACAAAACTTCTTTGATATAAATGCGATAAGTTTTCTTTTTACCCTTAACCTTGCCATGGTGTTTCCATAGTCCAAGCCAAGTCTTAACCTTGCGATCAAACTTAAGCATCTTATCATTAAGTCTGGCTGCCTTTGGATAGCCCTTTGATATCTTACTTAGCAAGTCGGATGCTGCAGCAATATTTCCCTTTGCCGCGATAGCTTTCGCCTTGTTATAAATTACTTCGTTTAGGTTCTGTTCTTTTGTAAGTTTTGCAACCTTGTTGTATACTTCAATACCTTTTTTGTATTTTTCTTTACCAATAAGTTGCTTAGCATACTCATATCCGTACTGTGCATACTGTGCTTGATATGTCTTTGGATCTTTTGAGTAAACATTTTGAATAGAGTCCCAAGCATCTTTGTAGTTGCCTTTTACAAAGGACACTTGCGCAAAACCTGCACTGGCTTTGTTTGCCAAGTTAATATCTGATGCAGAGTCAGCACTCTTTTTAAAGTAGTTATAAGCGTCATCAATTTTATTTTCCTTTAACGCTTCCTCACCTCGATAATAATCTAGGAATGAATTAGCTACCTCACCATACTCTGAATTTGAATCAGCATCATAGGCTTTCTGGAAATTCTTTTTAGCCTTTTCCTCGTCATTCTTCTTTAGATAATCTAGTCCAATATTGTAATAGCACTCTGCTTCATAGTCTTCACTCTTTAAGAATCCATTTAGATCGTCAAACTCTTTAGCAGCCTGCACATACTTTTCGTCTTTTAATAATTTCTTTGCTTTTCCATATTGAAGATTAGGAATAAAGAATGAAACCACCGATAGTACAATCAAAATAACAACTGCAATTACTACTCCCATTGCTATTTTGAATCTCTTCTTAACTAGCACTTCACGTTTCTTTATAGAATCTTCTCTGCTCTTCTTTCTGTCTTCGTTCTGCTTTGCAGCTTCAAACTTTTTGTAAGCATCATTTAGTCTATCGTCAGAATCTTTGTACCAGTGAATCTTTTCTAAGATACCTATACCCTCAGAGATATGCTCCGAGTCATCTGACTGCACATAGTTTAGTGCCGCCTTGTAAGCATCCTCATACTCTTTGAGTTTTTCCTCGGCAAATTCCTCAATATCTTCAATGTCGCCTTCTGGTTCTAAGATAGCATCAGCCTTTTCCCAAACGCGGCCATCTTCAAAGACAACTCTATCCAAGCGAACTTTAAAATCGTTCGCGTCTTTGTTATCGATAGTAAGCTTTGCCACGCCTTTAGTGGATAAGTACTTCTGACCGAGAGCTTTGTAGGAATGATCAATCTCATCCACATTGCCTTCTGGGTCTTTTGCGATTACTGTTAGATATACATCTCTGATAGTCTCTGGGAAAATATTAGTAAACTTAAGATTAACTCTGTTCTTGTTGCTTACCTTGTCATTTTCCAAAACACCCTTTTCCACGATGATTGGTGAACCATGTGTCCAAAGGTTCTTTTCAAACTCTAGCAGAGTAGTATATCTACCCTCGTCTACTTCTTTCTTTGAATTAGATTCTTTCTTATCACTCATTTTCCTAAACTTCCTTAAAATTTATTTTTTAACTTTTTTGCTCTTCTTAGCACTCCACTTACCGTAAAGTTTTGCGCCGTTAACTTTCTTATAAGCTCTAGCCTTAACCCAATACTTTGTATTTTTGTCTAGGCCTTTAATTGTAAATTTTGGTTTCTTTGTATTCTTCTGCTCGTAACCGTCAAAGGATTTGTTATCACACCATCTTACCTGGTATCCGTTTGCTCCTTTAATCTTTTTAAGCTTTACGATTAGTTTTCTTTTCTTCTTATATTTAAGTGATTTAATCTTTGCCTTTGCTGGTTTAGATACTGTAGTTGGTTTTACTGTTGGCTTTGGTGCTGGCTTAGGTGCAGGTGCGCCGTCTTTATAGTAGCGAACATAATCCACATACATAGTAAGCGGAAGTGTTCCTGCTGGAGGTGTACCAGCTGCCAAGTTTCCGCCTACGGCAAAGTTAAGTAAGATATGATAATCATCATTCAATACCGACTTTTTGCCTGTTTCATCATCTTGAGTTCTCCAGTAAGCATATTCTTTACCATTTAGATAGAAGCTAATTCCTTCACCATCTCTGTATACACCATAAGTATTCCAATCAGTCTTATTATATCCTTCTGGTTGAGTCTGCTCATACAAAAATTTATCTGATCCATCTAGTTTTGGGAAATGGATAGTAGCCTGCGCATATGCTTTATTATTAAATGATTCTTCTATATCAATTTCGCCACAAGCTGGCCATGTTTGTCCATTATTTCCCAGCATCCAAAATGCTGGCCAAATACCTTTAGCTGAAGGGAATTTTATTTTAGCTTCTACATAACCCAATCCTACTGAAACTTTAGGTTTGTTTGAGTCTTTATCCCAAGTTCTAATACGACCAGATGTATAATTTAATCCACCTCTGCTTTCTTCTTTTGCTGTAATAGCCAGCAATCCATTAGCCACGGATACATTTTGTTCTCTGTACCACTGTAATTCGTTATTTCCCCAACGCCAAACTCCGTAGTCTGATCCATCTCCTGTTTGGCATTCCCAGTAATCTTGGTTTAGTGCATTTCCATTAAATTCATCACTCCATACAATATGCATGTTTTTATAGTCAATGTTAGATGGAGTATCTGCCATAACAATCGCACTCATTCCAAGTGTAAATGTTAATGTTGCTACCAATAGTAATAATTTTTTCATATAGGTGTCCTCCTTGCTTAAGTCCGTCCTCACAATTTCCTATATATATTGTAAATAACAAAGTTTATGAAAATTTGCTATTTATCAAGTTCTTTTTTGATTGCTTCAAAGAAACTGTCGTAGTCTTCGAAGGCCTCGTACTGTGGATAGTCTTTCTTTAGCTGATCTGTAGTTCTAAACAAAAAGCCTGCCTTACTAGCTAAAATCATATCGATGTCATTATAACTATCGCCTGCTGCTATAGTCTCAAATCCCACAGACTGTAGAGCCTTAACTGTTGAAAGTTTAGACTTCTCACATCTCATCTTGTGACTTAGAATCTTTCCATCTTCTGCCACCTCTAGTGAATTACAGAAAAGTGTAGGATATCCTAACTTTTTCATAAGTGGCTTTGCAAACTGTGTAAAAGTATCACTTATGATGATTACCTGTGTGATTTCCTTTAGCTTTTCTAGGAATTCTTTGGCGCCGTCTAATGGGTCAATTCCTTCTATTACTTCTTGGATTTCTTTTAATCCAAGTCCATGTTCATTCAATATATTTATACGGTACTGCATAAGCTTATCATAATCAGGCTCATCTCTAGTTGTGCGCTTAAGTTCCTCAATACCTGTATGCTCAGCAAAAGTAATCCAGATTTCTGGAACTAATACTCCCTCTAAGTCTAAACATACTACATCCATTGTTACTCCTATCCGCTTTAAGGTAATTTTGCACAAAATTAATACACTTATCTTAAAGCATAAGTCCGTTTTTCTTCTCATATAAATATAACAAAATATGGGGGTTTCTTCAATGTATTCAAAGATGAATTTTTTGTGTTTTTTGTTCATTTTATATTGATTTATATTTTTTCTAGTTTAAACTAGTTAATATGCAGAATAATTTTGATCAAGAGATTCTTGATCCAGCTAATTTTAATAATGGACTGACTGATGATCAGGTTAGGGACCGCATTAATCGCGGTCTTACAAACGAGCAAGTTGATAGTAATACACGTACAGTAGGCCAGATCGTTGCCTCTAACGTGTTCACTTACTTTAACTTGGTCTTTGCTGTGCTAGCTGGTCTTCTTATTTTGGTAGGTTCATTTAAGAATTTGACGTTTCTTCCTATTATTATAGGAAACACTTTGATTGGTATTGTCCAGGAGCTTCGTTCGAAGAAGGTTTTGGATAAATTAAATATGCTAAATGCTCCGCACACGAAGGCTATTCGAAATGGCCGCGAGGTTATGGTGGATTCCATAGATTTAGTGCAAGATGATGTTGTGGTCTTTGAAGCAGGCAATCAGATACCGGCGGATGCTATTGTTATAGAAGGAAATGTTTCAGTGAACGAGTCCCTTTTAACTGGTGAGGCCGACGAAGTAGCCAAGGCCGAGGGCGATCAGCTTATGTCTGGTTCATTTATCGTGTCTGGTACATGTAAAGCTAGGCTCGATAAGGTAGGCAAGGAATCTTACATTTCACAGCTTACACTCGAGGCTACAAAGACAGAGAAAAAAGAACAGTCAGAGATGATTCGTTCTCTAGATAAATTGGTCAAGGGGATTGGTATTGTGCTTATTCCTATCGGCATTATTATGGTTGTTCAGCAATTCTTCTTCAACGGTGCCACTTTCCAGAAGAGTATCGAGGGAATGGTTGCTGCAGTTCTTGGTATGATTCCAGAGGGATTGTACTTGCTTGCTAGTATCGCTTTGGTTGTTAGTACTATGCGTCTTGCAAAGCAAAAGGTATTGCTTCACGATATGAAGTGTATTGAAACTCTAGCCAGAGTCGATGTTTTGTGCGTAGATAAAACTGGTACTATCACTGTTCCTGATATGGAAGTGAGCGGTTTTAAGCTTATGGAATCCAAAGACAAAGACGAATGCTTCTGGCTTTTGAGCGACTTCTCTTCTTCTATGGCGAACGATAATGCCACAATGGATGCCATGAAGAAATACTTCAACGGCAAAGACGTAAAGAAAGCGGATGAGATTTTCTCATTCTCGTCTGCATACAAATATAGCGCTGCAAAGTTTGGCGAAGACAGCTACGTGCTAGGCGCACCTGAGTTCATTTTGAAAGAGAAATACGAAGACTATGCAGAGGATATAGAAGAATACACCGACAAAGGATACCGCGTGGTTGTGTTTGGTAGGTACGATGGCGAGTTGGATGGGCAGGCTTTGAAGCAGGCGGTTAATCCACTTTGCTTTGTATTCCTATCAAATGCTATTAGAGCCGGTGCTGAGAACACATTTGCATACTTTGCTAGATGTGGTGTGGAACTAAAAGTTATATCTGGAGACAACCCTAGAACTGTTTCCGAGATTTCTATAAAAGCAGGAATTGAGCATGCTGACAGATATATCGATGCTTCTACTTTGAAGGATTATGATGATATCTACGAAGCTATCCAAGAGTACACTGTCTTTGGACGTGTTACTCCTGAGCAAAAGAGATTGTTTGTACAGGCTCTTCAAGAACAAGGACGAACTGTTGCTATGACTGGTGACGGTGTAAACGACGTGCTTGCTCTTAAAGATGCGGACTGTAGTGTGGCTATGGCCAGCGGTTCAGATGCTGCTAGCAACGTAGCTCAGATTGTACTTTTGGATTCAGACTTTTCAAGAATGCCGTCTGTAGTGCTAGAGGGACGACGCGTTGTAAACAATATTCAGCGCTCTGCTTCTCTATTCTTAGTGAAGAACATCTTCTCACTACTAATGGCATTGATGGCAATGATTTTTGTTTGGGAATATCCACTAGAGCCATCACAGATTTCTTTGGTGGGCGCATTCACTATCGGTATTCCATCATTTATTTTGGCGATGGAGCCAAACAAGAATCGAATACGTGGCCATTTCTTGACGAATGTATTCCTTAAGGCTTTGCCGGCGGGACTTACTACATTTATAGTTATGGGTGGTTTTGTATTCTTCTGCTACGAATTTAAGGTGGGTACTACTAACCTATCATCTGCCTGCACTATCATTATGGCGATTGTTGGATTTATGATCCTTTACAAGATTGCATCGCCTATGACAAAGTGGCATGCAGCTTTAATCATTGCTTTAATAATCGGATGTATAGCAACTATGATTATATTTAGAAATCTATTCTCAATGCATATGGTTACAGATTATAGAACGATTATGTTGTTTGTAATCTTCGCTATCTGTACAGAGCCAATATTCAGGTACTTGTATCAGTTGTGTAGTTTCATTCAAAAGAAGGTTTCTAGCAGATATACAAGATAATATTTTATTTGACAATACTCTTAGATTTGTGATATAAATATCTAGTGCGTTTTAACGCTTAGGGGCGTAGTTCATCGGTAGAATAAGAGTCTCCAAAACTCCAGAGGTGGGTTCGATTCCTACCGCCCCTGCTATAAAGAAGTTATCGAAAAGATAGCTTCTTTTTTTATTAAAAGAAAAAGCAGTGTACTCACTTGAATCGTTCGTACATCTGCTTTTTCTTTTAAAATTAAATAATACTATATTTGCTCGCTTGCTTCCTTTATATCATTAACGCCAATCAATTCTATGTCATTTTCTCTTATATTCTTCAAAGAAACCGCTGGCATTATCACTTTCTTAAAGCCTAACTTTTTGGCCTCAGCCACACGCTGTTCTGCCTGAGAGATTGCTCTAACCTCTCCAGCCAATCCAACCTCGCCAAAGACTATGGTGTCTGGACTTATCACTCTATTTTTAAAACTACTGATAAATGCCATTACAAGAGCAAGGTCAAGCGCCGGTTCCGTAACCTTCATTCCACCTGCTATGTTTACATACGCATCGTAGTCTGCCATTTGAAGTCCAATTCGCTTTTCGATAACCGCCATAAGCAAGTTTACTCTGTTGTAATCTGTACCTACTGCTGTTCTTCTTGGCTGTCCAAAGTTTGTGCGAGAAAGTAGTGCTTGTATTTCAACTAGCATAGGACGCGTTCCTTCCATCAAGCAAGCAACCACTGTACCCGATGCATCTTTTGCTCTACCTTCTAGCATATATTCAGATGGATTAAGGACTTGGTTAAGTCCATTGTTTCTCATCTCAAAAACGCCTATCTCATTAGTAGAACCAAAACGGTTTTTCACTCCGCGAATAATTCTATAAACTGCCTGTTTGTCTCCCTCGAAATAAAGAACAGTATCTACCATATGCTCTAGCATTCTAGGACCTGCTACTGTTCCTTCTTTAGTCACATGTCCTACTATAAAAATAGGAATATTCTCTCCCTTGGCTAGTTGCATCAAAGAATTAGTAGACTCGCGCACCTGTCCTACGCTACCTGGCGCTGTACCTATATCTTCACGATACATAGTCTGGATAGAATCAACTACCACTGCATCTGGCTTTTGATCAAGCACTGTTGCTTCGATAGTTTCAAGATTAGTTTCAGATAAAAGTTTTAAACTGTCACTGAAATCTCCCATCCTATTTGCGCGAAGTCTAATCTGCTTCAAAGACTCCTCACCTGATATGTATAAAACATTCAATCCGCTGTTTGCCATATTTTGGCACACCTGCAAAAGAAGTGTGGACTTTCCAATACCTGGATCTCCACCTACTAGCACTAAACCACCTGGCACTATTCCACCGCCCAACACGCGGTCAAGCTCACTAAAGCCTGTGGTGATTCTCTCTTCATCTTTTGCAGTTACTTGATTTATAGCAACTGGGTCGTTTATTAATAGATTTTTGTGAGCGTGTACCTTCTTTTTAGAACTAGGTGCCTCCGCGCAAGTTCCACCCGCATGACATGCAGGACAAACGCCAAACCAAGTGGTCTGCTCGTTGCCACACTCTGTACAATAAAATAAGTTTTTCTCTTTGGCCATATATTTACCCCTTTAAAAGATACGAATTGCACATTTAAAATGTGCAATCCGTTTTAATGTTTATTTATTTTTAAATGATTAGTCTAAATCGATAAATTCAAAATCGTTGTCTTCATCTGGTTCGTCGTCTTCGTCGTCTGATTGAAGCATTGATTTAAGTGTGCTCTTCAAATCTTCTGGTTCATTCAAACTATCAACATCAATCTCCGAAGTATCAACAATTTCTCTCTTGTCTGCCAAGTTCTCAATCGGATCAGCTAGTTCTGGTCCATCATCTTCTGTTATATCCACTAGCACTTCATCCTCTGAATGTATTTCTCCACCGTAGAAACCTTCAGTAGACTCTTTGTCTGTGCCAAATGTTGGCTCATCGCCATATCCTTCGTGGCGCTTACTAAAGTCTCTCTTCTTCTTGTGAGTTTCTTCCACTGGCTCTTGTACTGGAGTATCTACCACTGGCTCCTGCACTGGAGTCTCTACTACTGGAGTTTCCACTACTGGTGTGTCTACTACTGGAGTAGCTTCCACTTTATTATCTATAAAGTCTTCAGCAGGCTCGATTTGTATTTCGTCTGCATCCACCTCGATATTCTCATCTGGAACATCATCAATATCGTCATCGTCCAAATTCAAAATATCATCTTCAGTTTCCACTGCATCGATATCATCTTCATCTGGTGTATCTAGTGGAACTGCATCAATGTCATCTTCATCCGTAGGTACAGCGTCTATATCATTCTCATCTGGCTCTTCTTTGTCTGCCTTCTTATCCTTATTAGCCTTCTTATCTTCACCCATACCGGCTGTCACAAATTCCTCAGCCTTAATTTTCTTTTCTTTCTTATTAAGTTTGCTGTGAATTAGTAAGAAGATTAGGATAATAATTAACACTGCCATTCCGATAATGATGTAACGGAAAATATTGTACTTCTTAGTCAAAGCATTCTTTCTATCCTTCATATTATCATATGCTTGGTTAGCAGCTTCAATCTGACTGTTAACATCATTATCAATTAAGTATCTTTGCATACATTTTTCAATGTCATCATATGTATATAGAGATGTCTCACCATCCCAGTTCATAGCATAAACAAAGAACATTTCCTTCTCATCATCAAGAATCCATGCTTTTACTTTTTGACCATCAATCTTGATTGTTTTCTTTTCGTAGTTTTTCAAGATGTCATCTGGGTTCTCTGGTTCTACGATAGTGTACATTCTACTTTTTACTTTGACATTGTTCATTATGTAGAACTTTTTAGCGTCTTTATCGTAAATGCAGAATCCTTCTCCGTCTGGACCAGTTAGGTAGAATGCTGTTAAGTCTTTTTCTTTACCTTTAATAGCATCGTACTTTTTGCCATTGTAGCTGGCTGTAGTCTTTACGAATCCTCTAGGAATATCTTTCTTAGAGAAAGAAGTAATTTTATACTCCTTGCCATTCATTTCGACTTTTGCAGATTTCTTGCTCACTTTCTTCTTTTCAGGAGAAGATGATTTTTTTGCAGCCTTGCCACCTTCTTTGTACTGTGAATCTTCTGCTGGTGTGCACTTCTTAGTCTTTAATGTGTAAACCTGCTTTGCACCGTTGGTTGCTGTAACTGTTACTGTAGTTTTGTTCTTTCCAGTATCCATTCTTGTGTTTACTGCTTCCTTATCTACAACTGCTGTAGATGCAGGATTGTTTGTTGTAACCAAGATTTCAATTCTCACACAGTTTGATTTAACGACGAAATCATACTTGTAAGTAGTTGGTTTAAAATTGAACTTTAATTGCTTCTTTGCTCCTGCTGTGTCCACACTATACACTTGCATAGATTTCAAGTCTGTATCGCTGGCAGCCTTTACTGAAACCTGGGCTGATGCGAATACAAATGTAAGTGCTATCATTGCAATTAGTAATCTCTTTAGACTTTTCATTATAAATGATCTCCTTTATCTGAATTTTATAATTCTTTTCCGATGTCTGTTCTCATATATTTGTTATCAAAATCGATTAGCTTTGTAGCCTCATAAGCGTTTGCTCTAGCTTCTTTTAATGTGTCGCCCTTTGCTGTCACGCCTAAAACTCTTCCTCCGTTTGTCACGATTTTGCCATCGTCTAATTTTGTGCCCGCGTGGAAGACATAGTATCCGTCTTTTCC
>OCTX012226072.1_pt1 | contig 10857 bp, 8 predicted proteins | sample 1539691 | NCBI WGS metagenome assembly OCTX01 (sample SAMN02144231, study PRJEB22623) | gut metagenome | biome: sheep rumen | host: Ovis aries | place: New Zealand | reverse complement strand
TCTTATTTGTATATCTCATGTTCTAAAACATCCATTTCCCGTTTGAAAACAGCATCGCTGCCCATCCGCTTTTTGACCAAGGAACATGAATGTATAACTGTAGCATGGTCTCTTCCAATACGCAAACCAATTTGTGTCGTAGATAGGCCTGTACATTTCTGACTCAAATACATGATGATTTGTCGGACATGAACAATATTTTGTTTACGGCTTGAAGAAACAAGATCAGTGGATTTGACAGCATATTTCTTGCAGACTTTGTTAAGTATATCATCAATTGTCACAACTTTTCTGCGTGTACTTACTACCTTGGAGATAACACTTTCAACCAAGTCCATGTTTATGTCCGCATTTGTGGCGATGGAATATGCCATAATAGAGTTGATTATACCTTCCAGGTCACGGACACTTCCTGTAACATTTTCTGCAATATAGTCAACAAGTGAAGAAGGTATAGACAAACCTTCGTGTTGAATCTTAAAGTTCAATATATCCCTGCGCAGATTATAGTCAGGCGACTCTAATTCTGCAATCATTCCCCATTTAAAGCGTGAAAGGAGTCTGTCTTGAAGTCCGCTCAAAGAAACAGGAGGCCTGTCACAAGCAAGAATAATCTGTTTCTGATTGCGGTGCAAGTGATTGAATATATTAAAGAATGCCTCTTGGGTGCCTGTCTTACCTGCAATTTCCTGAATGTCGTCAATGATAAGAACATCAATAGACTGATAGAAATTCATAAAATCGTTGAAATGGTTTTTCTTTACCGATTCAACATATTGGATTTGAAACAGGTGAGCGGAAACATATATGATTCTCTTATGAGGATGCAGTTCTTTAACTTTAATGCCAATAGCATTAATCAAATGAGATTTACCTACTCCACTTGCTCCATATACAAAAAACGGATTAAACGTATTCTGGTACTTTTGCGCAATAGCCTCTGCGATAACAGCAGGAAGTTTATTGCTATCACCTTTTATAAAGTTCTCAAAAGTACAATTGGGATTTAGGTTTGAATCAAAATTTGACGAAGCGTCTTGAATAACATTCTCTGGAGTATATCCACTTTGTTTGTGATTATCATTTATTGTATCTGCAGAACTGCTGTCAGTAGAATCTTCATCAATAGCCAAATCGTTCTTGCGGTCAACTTCAATATGGTATCCCAACTTAACATCTCCGTAGAACTTGCGAATAGTGACCCTTAATAATTCAAGATAATTAGACTCAATATACTCCACGAAGAATCTGTTTGGAACATCCAAACGCAGATTGTTGCCGTCAAAAGAATAAAAACCTATATGACGAAACCATGTATTATATGGTAACTCACCGATATTATTCTTAATAAAAGACAAACATTGTGCCCAAATCTCTTCAGGTGTATATCTCATTTCAGTTTATTCAATCACATTTCATTACAAAATTACAATTTTTACATCGAAAAAATGATATCACCCGAAAGTAAAATTTGAATATAATGTTTATAAAATAATCTTATTTACAACAACTTAAAAATCTTTAATTCTAAATAGCATAATTATTCTGGCATAAAAATCTTAACTGTTGATTATCCAATGTTTATAAATATTAAAAACCTTATTCAAAAAAGAAATTTATAATAAAATCAGCTAACAGTTGATAACGAATAAAGTGCTGCTATATTTTTTGTCTACAGCAATATTTAGAATTATTTTTGTCACGTTTATTTATCCTTCTTACCAAAGACTGAGAAATGTACATACCTTTTAGGATGTTCTTTCAAATCTTGAAGTAATTTGTCTGAAGAAACAAGGGTTTGGTTAAGGTTATCATATAACTGCGTGTCATTAAGCAATAAGCCTAAAGAACCAGACTTAGAGTTAATCTTTTCGCTTATAGATTCCGTCAGCTGACGAACATTAAGTAAGGCATCATTAACATTTTTTATTGTAGCTGCGTAATCAATAGTATTAAGTTTTGAAGTGATATCTCCTGTATTGTGACCAATAGCATTCAATTGCGCCATTAATGTAGGTATCTCATTTTTCATCAATCTATTTAATTGATCTGTTGTGATGCATAAATTATGTGTAACATATTCCGTATTGGCAATAATATTGGATAAAGCTGTATCGCCTAATAGTGTATTCAAAGATGCGAGAATAGAATCAACTTTCGGTACCATTTTCTCAATGCTTGGCATCATGTTGCCAGCTTTAGCCATTATCCCGTTCTCAGGTCCGCCTGAAAAACTGTCACCAGGCTTTAGCGTAATTCCATCGCCTATAATAACAGACAGCGTTGTGCCGCCAATTAACCCTTGCTTGATTTCCGCACGGCTATTATCTGTAAATCGCATTTTCCTATCGACCTCTATCTTGACCCTAATGTTCTGAGGATGTTCATAGTCATAGTTGATTGAGCGTACTATTCCAACAGGATATCCATTAGCATATACCGGGTTTGATTCTTCAAGCCCTGAAACATCATTGAAGTTAATATAATACGTGCTATAACTTTTAAATATATTGATCCCTTTAAGAAAATTGATACCAAAGTATATGACAACAACCGCACAAATGACGGTTAAAGCTAATTTTATTTCTTTAGAGTTTTTCATGTTATATTTTTTTAATTTTTCAGTTCTGCCAATGCTTGTTGTACACTTATTTTTTCATCGCCCTTCATTGCAATAACGAAATTCCCTGGAAATTTATCGGCAAGCATTTTCTTCAATGTAATTATCTCTTTGTAGGAACTAGTATTTCCGTAGGTATATTTATATAGATTGTTTTCTTTATAATATGAAATTAGTGAACCGTCAATACCCTTGAATTGCTCACTGTCTTTACGCAACATTTTTGATGATACTAATATTTGAACCTTGAATGTTATACTCTCATTTTTTATATTCTGTGAGATATCTTTATCCGTAGTAGTTTCGTTTGTTATAATTTCAGAAGCACTTTCTTTTGTTGACCGAAGAGAATCTGTAGGTATGTTTTTTATGCTTATTGGTTCTTCAGGTGCAGCACTCTCAACTCTGTTAACATCGGCTTTAGACATATTCTGCTGTTCTTCGTCTAATTTTGCTTTTTGTATATCTGCATTGTGCAATATAACAGACTTGCTCCGCGTATATGATTTCACATAGTCCACAAAACCTAAATATATGCTTCTAGCTAATTCGTCAGTTCCCTTGGCAGAGTTAAGATATTGCTCTTCTGAAGGAGTTGAGATAAATCCTAACTCTGTTAAGACACTCGGCATAGAAGTTTCTCGAAGTACAAGAAAACCTGCCTGTTTTACGCCTTTATCTACACGGCCAACGATTGCATATTGATTTTGTATAGCCTTAGCCAATTGCGCACTTTGCTTCATAAATTGATCTTGCATGAATTCAAAAATAATATAACTCTCCGAAGACTTCGGGTTAAAACCTGCATATCGTTTTTGGTAATCATTTTCATACAGGATTACAGAGTTTTCACGTTTGGCAACATCTAAGTTGTCTTTTGAACGGGCCATACCCAATGAATAAGTTTCAGCACCAACACTTTGCCTACCTTTTGGAAGGGCATTCGTATGTATCGATATAAACAAGTCTGCCTTTGCACGGTTCGCTATAGCAGCTCTTTCATGTAAATCAACAAAGACATCCGATTTGCGTGTATAGATGACTTTTACCTCTGGACAATTCTTCTGTATTAATTCTCCAACTTTAAGAGTAACATTAAGATTTATGTTTTTTTCTTTGGAATAAGTGCCTATCGCTCCAGAGTCATGACCGCCATGACCAGCATCTAAAACAACAGAAAACGGCCTGACATATAACGGTATACTGCAGAAAGCTAAAAGTATGGTAATAAATTTATTTCTCATTATTTATATTTCTGAATCTAGGTCTTATTTCTTTGTATTTAACAGGTGTATGAGGCCCTTTCACAACTTTTTCGAATTGTTCTGGAAGGTAAGGAACCTTATCTTTCGTGAATTCAGGGACATTGAAACTTTTAAACAATTTTATATAAGACCTTGGATCTTCCTGAGGAATCACAAAAGCTTTGTGTGCCTGGCCCTTTTTGTCAAAGTATGTTATGTAACTGCGGGAAAACGAGCCGTCGTCTCGGCGTGAACTGAAAACAATCCACCTACCGTTACTACTCCATGCATGGTATGAATCCACATTATTACTATTAGCTGCTTTTAGTGGATATACTTGATTGGTCTCCAAATTCTTTACATATAAATCAGATGACGAATGCCAAATATGGAACTGCCCGAAGTCACCAAGCGTAAATAACAGGTATTTACCGTCAGGACTAATCCTTGGAACAGAGGCGCTTTTGTTTATTGCAGCAGAGTTAAAAACTAATTCTGGTTCTCCAAAGGACATACTTTTTTCATTAAACGGTATGCGAAATATATTATATTTTAGTTTCTTGGAATCTACAATAATTTTTGAATCCATTACTGAGTCAGCGTCAGAATCAATGATATTTGTTTTAGCTTCACAGTAATATATCATATCACCGGAAGGAGTCCACGCCGGGAAAGTCTCAAGTTCATTGTGAGTCTTTATAACATTGCTTATTTCATGTGTGTCAGCATTATAGAAAACTATATCTGACGCATGGTCTAGAACTTCTATTTTTTGTTTGTCTACGATATGAAAAACTTGTCCAGTTTTGTTTGAGGAAAACACAAGCCAGTTTTTCGTAGGATGCCATGAAGGATAAACGCAGGAACCTAATATTGAATCGTTTTTTGTGTTAAGTTTTTCTATATGGCCGTTTTCAGCAATGATAGTTCCTCCGAATGCAGAACGTGCATGAAACAACATTCTTTTTGTGCTATAGTTTTGATAATTGTGACAATTGACACAATATGTTTTGTCTTTCACATACGTTAATCGTGGATTTTCGATAATGGGAGTTTGCTCAAATGTGGTTAAGTCACGCTGATACAATCCCATGAGCCTGTACAATATATATCCGGGTTCAATCAGACGATATGACAAATATTGATCTATCTGTTCTTCTGCAACTTGTATGTGGTATTTAGGATAAACAGTCCATTTCCCGTCAAGATATTTATATATATATATGTCTAATGATTTATTTTTGCTTTTGGTTATAAAATCACGCCATTCGTCCATTTCAAATTGAATCACGCCCGTATTATCGCTGCTAGAAACCAAATCTTCTGTACCATTTGTCATGCGGCATACGAATTTATCACCATTCTCTCTTATCATGAAATTGAGCGGAGCTATGTTGGGCGGTATAACGATATTGGTATAATCAGGAAAAATCTTTATTTTCTTTTCTGTCGGTTGTGCATCTTCCGGAATGTTATAAGAAGGGTTACAACTGCCCAAAAGAACAAATAAACATAATAAAACTATGATATATCTATGTTTCATAATCGAATTTAATTAACTTGAGAATTTATACTGTTTATTGTGTTGTTAACTCTATAAGACTCTTCGTCTTTCAGATTTTGGTAAAAATAGTAAAACGTATATTTACCCGTGTATTTATCTTTTAATGCAATTCCTTTTTCCCTTGTGGATTTGCCACGAAGCGAAGCTGCCTCATTCAACATTTGCTTAGTTGAGGAAACAGCATATTCTGGTATTTGTTGTAGGAATTTCATGTCATTTTTTCTCATGGCTTCCACGACAAGTGCATCTTCGAATGCAGCTGGAACCGTAGGTTCGTCCGGCATAATTCGGGCTAGCTTCGTAAAGTCATCCAAATCCTTTGTGTACAGAGCTACAGCCATGCTATTCTCAAAAGTCCTTCGGGAATAAAAGTTGTTTAAATATTTGTGATACCATATATATAGCGGAATCGGGAATTCTTCTTCATATGCATCACTCGCGGGAATCATAGAATATACCGTTGAAAGTAAGTAATCACTGTTTACCAACGAATTGTCAAACAACATCGGTCTATATTTCTTTACAAAAGATCGTTCAAAAGGAACGAAACTGATAAGTTCCAGATATTTATCCGCTAATTCTTTTTCATTGCGTAATAAGGATGTCAGGAACATATATTTCAGGCAATAAACAGACTTTCCGCTCATTACAGTATGTTCCATACAATAATGATATGCAGGATTTATCAGTCCAAAATGAAAGTCTATTTCCGATTCATATAACAAATAACCTGATTCTTCTACTCCAGTGCGGTTTATTAATCTTGTCTGAGGATATTGATGGTATATATCAAACAATCTCTCATTCAGTTGGTCGTTCATTCTGAGTCCTATTGCATAATATGCGGCGACTGCTTTAGAAGGATTCTTGGCCTTCAATCCCAAATCTATCATCTCATTCCAATCTTGATTCTGGCACAGACGCATCATTCTTGTTGTATATAGTACATCTTGCTTTTCAATTGAACAATAAGCTGACAATAAGACGAAAAAGACTATCGGTATGCACAAATTAAGTACATTAGGCATCGTTCCGTCTGTTTTGCAATCGGAAGCAACAGCCGGAAATTTGCGCTTGGATATTATCCTGACAGCAAATGAAATCAATATAAGTGCCAGCAAGCAAATGACCGGACCATAAAATGCAAACGACTGATCATATTGGTAAAAGAGGCTCAAGCCAATGGAGACAATATACACAAACCATGCACATACGGGTATCAAACTCAGCAAACGCAAGAAACCGTTCAAATTAAATATATAAATCAGGAAATAAACGATGCTTGTTAAAATGAGAGAATATATAAGTCCTCCTAACCACGGATACTTGAAAAAAAGTAAAAAGAAACGGCCTACAATTTGGAGAGCACCCGTCTTTACGCATAAGACTTCGTGCATTAATTCTTTGTCAAACGCAAAATAAGACCATTGCTCACAAATATAGAACACATCGCCGTATATCAACCAGCTGAAAAGCCAGATTACTAAAAAGGAAACTGCCAGAAATGGCATTTTAGGCCAGGCAAATTTTATTTTACCCGTCCTGCTTGTCGGTATTGTGACATTCATTTTGTCTCTTTGGCGGTTGTTATAATATTTTATCTCAGCCATAGCGTTTATCTTTCTGTTTTAATTAGCAAATTTAACGATTTTGGCTTATATAATGATACATATACGTTGTTTTTTGATTAACTAAAGACAAAAATGTGTATTTTTGCATCAGAGATGAGAATTTTACTACTCGGTGAATATAGTAACGTGCACTGGAATTTGGCTTTAGGCCTTCGGGCTTTAGGTCATGAAGTGTGTGTGGTATCTGACGGAGACAACTGGAAGAATTACCAGCGCGACATCGACCTACGTCGGAAATCGGTTTCACCGGCAGACACACTGCGGTATTTGCTTAACCTGTTCATGACTTTTCCAAAATTTAAAGATTTTGATGTTGTGCAAATTATTAATCCGGTATTCCTCTCTCTCAAAGCGGACAAAATAAAACCTTTCTACAATTATCTGCGCAACCATAATAAAAAGATATTTATGGGTGCCTTTGGCATGGATTATTACTACATTAAGTCTTGTTTGGACTGTAAGACTTTTAGATATAGTGATTTCAATATTGGAAATAAAATTCGTCAGACATCATTTAATGATATCTGGTTGCAAGATTGGTATTACGGGTCAAAAGGCAAACTAAATCAATATATCGCCCACGATTGTAACGGTATTATCAGTGGCTTATATGAATATGATTGCGCATATCAGTCGGAGTTTAAGGAAAAGACATGTTTTATTCCATTCCCCATAGATACGTCAGCTGTCGTGCAAAAAAATATCCAGAAACATGATAAGGTGCGTTTTTTTATCGGTATTCAGAAAAAACGCAGTGCATACAAAGGTACAGATATCATGCTTGAAGCTTTGGAAGACGCAAGAAGGGATTATCCCGATAAGGTAGAGATCGTCAAAGTTGAATCAGTACCATTCCCGGAGTATAAGCTGTTGCTGTCAGACAGCGATGTTATTTTAGATCAACTTTATGCCTATACGCCTGCCATGAATGCCCTGACCGCAATGGCTCAGGGACTTGTTGTCATTGGCGGTGGTGAACCCGAAGCTTACGACCTCTTGGGCGACTATGAACTAAGACCTGTTGTTAACGTGCAACCTGATAAACGAAGTGTGTATGATGCAGTAGTGGAACTTGCAACGCACCCAGAACGCATTTCTGATTTATCTCGAAAAAGTATTGAATATGTGCGCCGCTTTCACGATTGTAAAAAAGTGGCAGAAAAATACATACAATTTTATCATTCAAGATAGCTAAAAACTAAAAAACATGACAACTAACCATTTCAAATCTCATGTTCAAGCTATCGCAAAATTGGGCTTACCCATTGTTGTCGCACAGTTGGGCGTTATCGTTCAGTCCTTTGCAGACACAATAATGATTGGACAATATGGCACACTTGAGCTATCTTCTGCTGCATTTGTCAACAATGTGTATAACCTTGTATTTTTCTTTTTGTTAGGTTATTCTTACAGCACTACTCCTATTGTGGGGTATTATTATGGTAAGAATGACTTGTATAACGTAGGGAAAACACTTAAAGAAAGTCTTTTTGGAAACTTTGTATTCTCTCTAATTGTCTGCTTTTTATTATATTTATTATATTTGAATATTGACATCTTGAATCAACCTTCGGAATTGTTGCCCTACATCAAGCCTTATTTTCTGCTTTTACTAATTTCAATGCCATTTGTTGCATTGTTTAATTCTCTTAAACAATTTAGCGATGCTATCGGAGATACCAAGACACCTATGTGGGTAATGATTTTGGGCAACATTCTCAATATAGCCGGCAATGCACTATTGATCTACGGTCTAATGGGTTGTCCGGAATGGGGTTTGTTTGGTGCAGGTCTGGCTACCCTATTCTCCAGAATCATTATGTGCGGAGTGATGTTTTGGGCATTACGCCACAAAAAACATTTCAAAGCATATCATCAAGGTTTTCGTTCAGACATTACATTTAGTGGTGTATGGCATTTGACAAGAGTCGGATTGCCCATCAGTTGCCAATTGTCTCTTGAGGCTGCAGCATTTAATGTCGGAGCTGTTTTTATGGGATGGTTAGGTGCGTATGAGTTGGCTGCGCATCAGATAGCATGTTCCATTGGAACATTATGTTTTACCATATATTATGGCATCGGAGCAGCTGTAGCCATAAGAATCAGTCATTTTCGTGGCAGGCAGGACTGGAGCGAAGTTAGGACAACATCGGTTGTTGGATTTATCATGACACTTTGCGCCAGTACCATATTAAGTGGAACAATCTTCTTCTCTATGGATCCTTTGGTCGCTGCCTTCACCCCTGATGCCAATGTTGCTAATGTCGTTTACACCTTAATGCCAGCATTTTTCGTATATCAGTTTGGCGATAGCCTGCAAGTTATTTTCGCCAATTCTTTGCGCGCCATTGAAAAAGTCAAGAATCTGTTATTTTATGCCGTGATAGCATATGGCTGTGTGTCAATCCCATTGAGCTATATTTTTGCTTTTACATTCCACCTCGGGGCACCTGGTGTATGGTGGGCGTTTCCATTTGGGCTGACAACAGCCGGACTATTGTTCTGCAACAAATTTTACAAGGAGACAAAGATGGCTTAGGAACATCTCCCAGCACCTTGTTTTTTTATCCTCGATATAAATTTCAATTTATCCTCGATACAGGTTTTAACTTATCCTCGATACACGTGTTTTTTTGTCACGATGAAAAAAAAACTTCTCTCCTAAATATTTTCAACTTCAGAAGTGTTACATCCACAAAAAACAAGCACAGGCTTATAGTATTTCCTGTGCTTGTTTCAAAATAAGCTGTACCTTTATTTTTCAGCTAAACTGAAATCTTCCGGTTTATTCTCTCCTACATATGAGAATGTGAAATTCTTTCCTTTTGCAGCCGGGAATTGGCTTCTTGAGTCAATGTCGGAACGGCTTCTTAAATAATCCACTATCCTCTCATAGCTGTGCATTGCACTTCGAGCCTTAACCAAGGCACGGAATGTTGTATCTCTGTATGACGATTTACCTGTAACAGGGTCACAGACCACACGTTTGAATTGCAATTGTGAATCATACCATCCGTTAAGTTCATCTGTCAAGGCATGCGACTTTGACGGATTTTTTTGCTGAGTATTATCACTTTCAATCAGACTTTTCAAATTGTGCCGTTTGAATTCGTCAAGATTACTTGCATTTGTTTTAATAACTATAAAGTAGTAATGAGTTTTTACCTTGTAACGTTTTGGAAAGTTTGAATCAGAATCAACATAATCAGTTAATTCCTTGACAAAATCGTCATTGACATCAAAATCCTCAATATTCAAACTTTTCAAGAATCCGACTGCTTCGTCTACGTTAGAAACAATTACTTCATCATTAAAGTAACGTAAGTATAGATTCATTGTAAAATGTTAAGAAAAGACATAAAAAAAGAGCGGAAAACGAGACTCGAACTCGCGACCCCAACCTTGGCAAGGTTGTGCTCTACCAACTGAGCTATTTCCGCAATCAAGAAGTGAAGAGAAGGAGACTCGAACTCCCACGTCATAATGACACTACCCCCTCAAAGTAGCGCGTCTACCAATTCCGCCATCTCTCCATTCTAAAAATAGACGTGCCCAGAACAGGACTCGAACCTGCATGCCTCTCGACACACGCACCTGAAACGTGCGCGTCTACCATTCCGCCACCTGGGCATAACTTTTCAAAGAGAGCGGAAAACGAGACTCGAACTCGCGACCCCAACCTTGGCAAGGTTGTGCTCTACCAACTGAGCTATTTCCGCAAATGCCACATTTCTCTAAATGCGGTGCAAAAGTAAGATTTTTTTTTATATCCACAAAATTTCACAGAGAATTTTTGAA
>OCTX012202793.1_pt1 | contig 10858 bp, 9 predicted proteins | sample 1539691 | NCBI WGS metagenome assembly OCTX01 (sample SAMN02144231, study PRJEB22623) | gut metagenome | biome: sheep rumen | host: Ovis aries | place: New Zealand | reverse complement strand
AAGCCTTGCTTCGCAAGTCTTGGTTCTGCTTCGCAGAACGCATCCTCCGCTTCGCTTCGGACCCAAGGTGTATTAACATACACCTTGAGCGATCATTGCTATAGCTCACGGATGCGCATAAAATGTTGGATTCTGAGAGGTTGTGTATATTATCTGTGTATTATCAATTTCACCTATAACAGTTTAATATCGATTAATTTAAATTATATGTAATGATCTCCTGCTCTAATTTTATATTCTCCTCTATCATGTATTTCAAAATATCAATATTATGTCCTTTTCTAATTAATGATCTGGCCAGTTTTACATCTCTTTCTGAAAGAGGTTTTGCATAAGGCTTATATTTTATAAGATTCTCCATGTCCATATGAAGCGGCTTTATATCTATTCCTGTAGTATCGATCAGATTATCCAGTATGCAAAACCCATCTGGATCCAGATCGCCAAAATGATAAAAGCTTCTGTCTGGGTTATTGTTGTTTATGTATTGAAGAAATCTCTTCACAGTTCTTCCTGAGTATCCACCGGTATAAACAAACGAAGTATTTTCATCTTCTATCCTATGAAAAGATGTTAAATTTTCTACCGTAACTATATTTTTATCAGTTACAACCACCTCATTAATCTGATTCATCAATGATATAGAAATAGCTATTGAAGAATCCTTCAGCACATCAATTATTCTATCGTCTGAATATTTAATTTTTATATTTCCCTTGATATATACATATGCCGGATTCTGATAGATTCCATATCTTTCAAGAAGTAAATGATCTCTTTCTGTATCTGAGTTGACTGCGATATTAAAATTACTCATTTGATCTGTAGCTTCAAGATAGTCTGATAATAATCTACATGCCTTCCTTCTGTAACTTTTTTCAAAGGTCTTACTATTTCCAAATGTTATTATTGATAACTCTCTTTCAAGCAGTTCATCTTTATTTCCAATGATTCTGTCAATAAGATCAATTATTATCTTTGATTCAGGAATAGAATATCTGATTTTCTTTCCACCACGTATTCTTTCTATCTCCTGACTGCTATACCACCTAGAAAAACCATCATTTTCCATATAGCCTTCAAAAAATCTTAATTCTTCAGTTTTTACCTCGTTTTTCTCTTTTATTCCAATTACACTTCTGATTTGATCTACCTTACTTACATTCAGATAGATTTTATCTATCACTGAAGAATGCTTCTTATACTTTATTTCAACATATCCTTCAGATTGAAGTTCATAGGTATCATTTTCAAAATCACTCACTTCATCCATATCGGCAAAATCACTATAATAGTTTTTAAATATTTCCGAAGGTTTAACATAAAAACTCTGCTTCAACTTGTTTGAGTTTTCATAGGTTTTACTGTTTTCAAACTTGGTAATGAGTTTTTTAAGAATTCTCTTTTGATTAGTACTCAGCTTCATCTTTCTAATTTCTTTCTTATTATTTCTATACAATCAGCATCTTTTAACGTTTCCTCAATGTTCCTTCAACAGCACTTGTATATCTTCCTGAGTTGATAAGGCTGACAGTAGATGTCACATGCTCTCCTATGCTTCCTATTTTTTCCGGAGGTGCTGCATATATAACCTGAAAATGATTATCCTCCAGATACCTTACCATCTGCTCGATTCTTTCTCTTGAAAGAGCAGAAAATGCTTCATCTATAAATGCAAGTCTCTCACAACATTTTTCATGATAGAACTGCATCAGGCTTGCAGCAAGAATTATGAAATATGGTGTCTGCTTTTCACCATTACTTGCCGACCCCTGTTTTTTTGACAGATTGGCCTCAACAGTATTATCCCCCTGTTTACTGGTTATCACCATATCATAGGTAAAATACTTTCTATAATCAGTATACTCCTCTTCATCCTCCTCCATAAGGATTATATCCATGTATTCTTTAATATACTGCTCCATTTCTTCATCATCACGATTAGAGTTCATATAGTTTTCAGGATTGTCCAGATAATCCTTCAATTTTCTCTTTATCTTAAAGAATACTGCTCTGTCACTTTTTTCTGATTTTATAAACTTATAAGTGTCATTGCCAAAAGGAAGTTTTTTTAATTCCGCATTTATTATATCCATCTCTTCTTCAGCCCTCTGGATACTCTCATTGATTTCTCCGACAAAATCAATCATAAAAGCACTTTCCAGTTCCTTAGATTTTTTCTCAAGCTGATTCTTTGCTTCCTCTATCTTTACATTTGCTGTATTTTTGTATTCACTTCTGTAAAATGGAATAAATGAAGGTCCTCTGTTCGTAACATCCAGTCCAACTATATGACAATAATCCATCTGAACACTTTCCATATTATCACAGGCTCGCTTCATATCATTCTCAACCGAATTGAGGTTTTTGTAAGAAACCGCAACCCCATCCTCTTTTCTGAGTCTGGCGTACTCTAGCTCTACCTGTCTTCTCAGTTCTGTTTTTCCCAATATTTCTTCCTCATAAAGAGAGGTGTATTCCTTTAGTTTTTTCTCACTTTCCTTTACACTATCACTGTATTTTTTTATTTCGTTTTCCGAGGCACCTATCTCGGAACTGTTCTTCTTTAGCTTTTCATTGACCTCATCCAGCTCCTTCTTGGCGGCCTGCTGTTCCTTAAGCGCAGCTTCAAAAGAAGGATCCTTTTCTATTTCCTGCCTCTTACCCTCTGCCTTGTCCTTTTTATCAGAAAGCTCCTCATATCTCTTAGGAGCCGATATATCCAATTCCTGATTGATTATAGGTATAATTGCCCTGATTCTGTCTCTGTGATTCTCTATAGTTTCTTTTTTCTGATTTAACTTTGTTATCTCTTCCTCAACCCAAAGCAGTTTTTTCTCTGCAGCCTTTAACTGTTCAGCTACAGCCGTTTTACCCATATAAGGAATAGTTTTTCTCATATCCATCATTCTTACGGCGTAGCTCTTTGCCAGCATACCTTCCCGGGTAAGTCCACCCTTAGGATAATCATTCAATTCTTCCAGATTCTCACACAGATGAATGCCATTCAGAAGATAATTAATGTACTTTCTGGCATCAGCATTTGGCACAACAAGAAGAGATGCCGCTGAACCCGGTGTAATGTCCGACTCCGGAAGCTTATTAGTCATCGCAACTGTTGCATTATATATTTTCCTGCTCTTAAGTATTTTCATGGCATCGAAAGCATACTTTGAGTCCACGATTATATGGAATCTTTTATTACCTAAAAATGTCTCTATAGCCTTCTGCCATCTAAGGTCTTTTATTTCTGACACTAGTTCAGACAGAAATCTTATATTTAAATCTTTTCCACATACAAGTCCAATTTTCTTAAACTCTTCTGTTAATATCTCCTTTGCTCGAGCCGCATCTACCGGATATGTTATTATCTCATTCTTTAACTCACGAATTACACCAGCAACTTCTTCCTGCTGTTGATTCAGTTCCTCTTCTTTATCCTCAATATGAACAAACTCTTTATTGATACTTTTTTCGGATTTATCTACATTATTACGAAGATTAGTAATAGCATTTATTACACTTTCTGTATCAGCATCCGCACTGTCTATCATCAGAAGAGTTTTATTATCAGCATTATCTACGGCTACAATATCTTTAATATTCGTGTAGCATTCCTTTAATTTTTTAAGCTTACCTATTTCCAAATCATTTTTTTCTAACTCATTTTTATATTCCTGTATCCGTTTTTCATACTCCTCAAGAGTTTTTTTCATCCCTGTATATATATCATTATTTATTGAAGCAGAATATCTGTCGATAGCCCTTTCCTGTTCCTGCTCCAATACTTCTTTAGTCTTATTCATTTCTTTTATTTTTTGGAGCTGATATTCAATCAATCTGTTTGAGTTACTGATATCATCCTCAGTAATAGGAATGTTCTGATAAGAATATACCAGCTTTCTTATATCGTATATATCCCTTCTTTTTTCATATTCTCTTGTTCTTTCCTCTAATTCCTCAAGTTTTTTCTTTCCTTCCTCAAGCTCAACATAGATTCTTCTCAGATCCTCAAACTGTACCTTCTGCTCTTTTATTTCTGAAAGGGACGTAATCTTTCCCGGATCTAGTACAGCTTCTCTGATAAATTTATCTATGTCCTTTTCCGGCTTAAATGCCATCATCTTTATGAGTTTTGATCTATATTTTGCTACATCACACCTGAGCCCCAGCTTTCGAAGCAGCTCTTCAGTTCCTCTTTCCTCGCCTTTAAAATCCTTGCCTTTAATTCGTCTTCCCTTAAATAGTAGATTACTTTTGCTATGAGTATAATACTTTCCATCTTTTATATAACAGAAATCAAAATCATCCAGTCTGGAATCCTTCATGATAAACCACGCGCCCGTCTTAACATCCTGCTCATTCATTGATTCAATGCATACTCCGCCCACAATAAATGTATTCTCCAACGGAGACCAGAATTCCATTGCAATATATGAGGTTACTGCACCTGTTCTAAGGTATCTGTATTCCCCTTCACTCTGAGTATCTCCTCTTACATATGACTTCACAGTTCTGTCTTTATCACCTGCAGCGATATTAAATCTCTTGTTTCCTGTCAGAAGATATGTCATTGCATCCAGAATAGTACTTTTACCAGTTCCGTTAACTCCTGTTATCAGAGTTGATCCTTCCAGATTTATAGTAACATCCTGGAATTTTGACCAATTTATCAAGCGAACTTTTGTTGCTGTTTTTCTATCTGCTATATTCAGATAATCATTCATCGGTATCATCAAATCCTTCTCCATCTTCATTTTCCAAATCTATATCCTGGCTCTGCAAATCCTTCGTAAACATCCTTTTCGCAGCCTGTTCAGCAAACAGATGAAACTCATTAGCATCTAAAGCAAATTGAATAGACGGAAATATTTTTATTTTTGTATCTGCTTCACCAAGTTTTCCATTCATTTCTATTAGATTATATCTTTCCATTTTTTTTATTGTCTCAGAAAGTTCCCCTTTTTTCTCGAATCTGTCCTGAACCTTATATTTTTCAAACTGAAATCTCAGATCAGTAATTGAAATAATTATAGATTCTGCAAGACTCCCCTGTCTGACTCTGTCGGAATAAATGGTAAATAAAACACATAACACTATACTATCAGCAAGAGACAGGTTACACCTGTTGATCTGCATCTTTGATGATTCACCTGCACTGACAGTATTTTGAAGCATGATAACTTTATTATCTCTGTCAACCAGGACATCATATCCTATAGGGCTTAAATATCTGCTAAATATATCTGAATGCTTAGAAATGAAAAAGTATTCCTTTTTTTCCTCTTCACCTTTATCATAAACTATAAATGTTTTCTTCAGCATAATCCGGACACATTTTTGAAACATTGTTTTTTCACCAGAGGTAAGCCCTTCCCATTCATTTTCAAAACCTGAAAGTTCCATATTCTACTTCCTTTTCATACTAAATTTTCTGATCAGCATCTGATCTGTCTCTATGTAACCATCCTCAACTTCTATAATGTATCCGCTTTCCTCAGCATATACGGCGGAAGATAACATTTTAAGCAGCTGAACCTTGTTTTCTAGCGGGAAATCCCTAGTATCAATCTTTAACCTTTCTCCAATAATACTATTCAAATATTCTGACATCTTATCCTTTGCATAGATATCTTCTAGTTCTTTTTCAAATTCGCTCCTAGTTCTCTCTATATCCTCTTCATCTATTTCGACCAGATCCTGGGTACTGTTTTCTCTAATGATCTGACTTCTTCTCGGGTAAGATATCGATGACAAATCAATAAACTGATTATCATCAAATGTAAAAAGAGATTTCATTTCATCCGGAATACTATCATGAATATCCAGCTCTTTCATTTCATCGCCAAGAATCTTCAAGGTTTTTTCTATATCTCCCCTTATGTTTTTTTCTTTATTTCTAATAAAACGAGCTCTTCCGACCGCTACCTGAAGATATACATTTATCTTATGTTTTATATTTGACATGATTCTGTCATAATCTCCATCCAGAAATCTGACTGTATTGTTTATCATATCTTCAACACACTCTTCAGCCTTGTCATCTGATATTTTTTCCTCCTTTTTGCAGCATATTACAAGGTTTTCTTTTGTTACTTCAATTCTCAAGTCATTTAATCTCTGCAAAATAACTCTTCTGTAGGTTCTTATATTCTGACGTTTTGTAAGACGAGAATACTCTTTGATGAAATCTCCATTAAAATAATCAAGCAGATTTTCAGTCAGACTTTCAAATGTTTCTTCATGAATCATCCGTTCTATAATCTTTTTGATAAATGTAGCCAGAGTCTTTAAATCTTTAGATAATCCCTTTGCATTTTTATATACATTTTTAAGAACATCAACATAAATATCATCATATTGCTCAATATTCGAAAGAGTATTATAAATATTATATATGTAGCTTGAGAATTCAGCTGTTTCCGGCTTCTCCAGTCTTGCAAGAAGCTCAGCCAGCATTATTCCCTGTTCAGTCATAATTATATTCCTTCCGAAAGTTGCATCATCAATTTCTTCCTCAAGCCAGCCTACTTCATCTGAAGCAAGCTTACGTATTATCTGAGATGCCAGATCTGAGTATGACGATGAAGCTGCTTTTTCATCCGTAACCGTCTGTTCCAAAGAATAATCATCAATATCCAAATCAACATCTATATGATTATCCATAAGATAGATCGCTATAGCATCACGAATTCTATCCCGCTCCATTCTAAATGTGATTTCTCTATCATATTCATCATAAATAAGCTGAAGACAGTCAGCATATATTCTGTTGTTACTCCCACTTGCAAGAGGATTAAAAAATCCTATTGGAATCAAATTGAAAATATTCATCTCAATATCCTGCTATATATTTAATCTTTCAAACACCCCACTGGGACAACCTTCACACCATTATCAGTTGTATATGCCATTTCAGCATTGGCACATATAATCATTAGTAAAGATGGTTCTCTATAGGTAACGCCCGGATGTTCTTTATTTGAAAGAGCCTTTTCATTATGTTGTCTAATTACATCTCTAAACTTTAACAAACCCTCTTCAGCCTTTGGTACTGCATTTATACCCGTCTTTATCTCTATCAGAGCATATCTTCCATCAGAAAGCTGATACACTGCATCAGCCTCAAGTCCTGTATCATCACTATAATGCATGACTCTTGCATTTTGAGTTTCAGCATATGACAAAAGATCCCTGATAACCAGGTTTTCAAAGGCATGACCAAACGTATCTAAATCCATATTAAAATAATCAGGTTTAATTCCCAAAGCAGCAAGTCCGATAGATGGATCAATAAAAATGTGTTTTTTTGCTGATCTGATTGCCGTTTTGGATCTTATCTGAGGAGTCCAGGCATCTATATCTTTTATCACAAATAACTTTTCCAAAGCTTCTATATAAGAAGAAATTGTAATATCTGTTATATTATACGATGACCTTATATCAGAGTTTATCACCGTTTTTTTAGATAATGTAGCCATATTTCTAGCGTATGACCAAAGAATAGTTCTTGCCCACTCCGGATTTCTCTTTACTCCATCAACTGCACTAATATCCTTTTTATATATTTGTTCGAAATAGTCTGTTGCGATTCGAAGCTTAGCAGCGTCGTCTTTTATTGCGAGGCATCTTGGCCATCCGCCTCGACAAAGAATATAAAAAAGATCTTCTAATTTCAGATTGCTTTTTTCACCATCTATATCATACTTATCATCATCGAATAATCTGGATATAGAAACTCCTCCAGTCGACTCACCAGTTTCATATAATGTCATAGGATACATGGTTATTTCAGAAATTCTTCCGGTCCCAGTATGAGGGGTATCGATTTTTTTGCTTGATGATCCTGTCAGATAATACTCTCCAAAAGCTTCAGGATTGTCGTCACAATCTTTTCTTATTGTCCCCCATATCTTTGGAGCATCCTGCCATTCATCAAACAAAATAGGTTTTTCATTTTTCAAAAATAGCCTGGGAGCTGTATTAGCAATGCTTAAATATCCTTCTCTCTTTTCTTCATCCTGGAACTCAATGATTGTTTTACATCTTTCCTTAGCAGTTCTCGTTTTTCCACAACCTTTTGGACCCACTATATTTATGGCATTGAAAGCCTTTATCATTTCATCTATATATTTATCTATCACTCTTATATAATATCTCATTTAGTCTATACCTCCAAACATATTGCATAAGAATTTATTTTCAATAAATTCTTATTCTGCTTCTCAGAATTACTGTGCTCCGCACAGTATGTCCTCGCTTGCGCTCGGAGCATTGATTTACTTCGTAAATCAATACCTATTATGCAATGCTTCATGTAATAATTCAAGTTCATTTTATGTTTTTCGGCATTTTTATTTTAGTTTTTTCGGTTTTTTTATTTTGGTTTTTTCGATTGTATAGTATCAAAAAAACTCGCACTCATTATAGCGAATGCAAGTTTTTCACATTGATAACCCCTCCACTTTTAAGGTAGGAGCTCTCCCGTTGTTTTATCTAATTAGCAACCCCCCTGAGCGATCTGTGCCATATCAGCTACGCTGATATGCAAACCTTGCTTTGCTTCGAACCCAAGGTGTATTAACATACACCTTGAGCTATCATTGCTATAGCTCACGGATGCGCATAAAATGTTGGATTCTGAGAGGTTGTGTATATTACTCGTGTATTACGAATTCAGATTATTATGAAGTATTATCTAATACTTCCGCTTTTATTACGGAGTATAGTTCTCAAGAGATATCTTATCAAGTATTTTTTCTGGAAGAACTAAATTTTTGAGATTTAGTCCTTTTGAAACATGCTTTATTATTTTATATTTTTCTACAGTTCCATTCTCTCTTTCCATAATAAATAGAACATGCGACGGATTACTCGTCAATTCCTTTATGTCCCTCTGTAAAGCTGATACAGGAACAAATTTTCCAATAACATTATCCCTTCTAATTCCCAAACAAAAATTTACACCACCAACTATTTTATCAACAATCAAATAAGGTTGATTACCATTCGTATCTCCAGCAATTTTTGTAATAGATGTAAATTTTGTGATTGCAGGAAGAGCTTGTAACTTCAAATAACTCATTCCATCCTTCCTAAATGCTATTTCAGAAGCACTAAGTTTATTTTCTATACACTTGCGATAAAAGTCTTCCGATCTATGCTCAAGAACAACTCCATTATGATCAACCATTTCAATACCCGTTAAATGTTGATAATTTTTTGCCAAAAAAACAAGTTCTATTTTTTTTATTTTATTATCATTCCTATCTCTATACACAATAATAAATTCTTTATCTTGTAGAAGTTTCTTATAATCCTTTGAGCAATTCAAAACTATACGTCTTGCTTCCTCTATCGTATATTTTGACATATTTAATCTCCTCGGGTATTTTAAAAGGAGAGTGGCTATACCAACGTACAACTCGCTCCCCTTTAATAGCTAATTTTAGTGTTGTCTGCCAACGGTCCTCATGGGACAATATACAAGGTTTTAGTGTTGCCTGCCAACGATCGATTGCATCATCAACCGATAAATATATCAGATTAAAGTGTTAGCCACACTAAAGGAAGCACGCTTCCTTTAAATATAATTTATCACATTATTAGAACAATGTAAACTTAATTATCCCCTAAGATTCTTTATTTCAAGTGTTTAAATGCAATTTCCAAAAGTTCAGACGCTACCTTAACTCCATTCTCTTGTCTTTTTTTGATTATACTGAGTAGTCTATCAATCTTCCTAATTTCTATATCAGGACTGGATATAATAATTCTCTCATTTGCTTCAACAAGATCACGCTCAAAGATCAATTTTTGTCCAGCATCTGTTTTCACATTCATCACAATGATACTTTTTGTCTCCTCGTTGCTTAGGGCATAGAGCATGTTCCCACCTGTTATCACACTGCGGAAAATAACCTCCGTTCTTTCCACGCTTTGCATAAACATCCTCCCTTCCCCAGAACATGGAATAAAAGCGGATTACCATTTCATCGGTTATATATTTCGAATTAATTCTTCCTCCCTGATCCGGATCATACTCCTCTGATTCCTCTATCACTTCTTCAAAAACATTCTTTAACTCATACGGAATGTTTTCTTTTTCAAGAATTGCTTTTAATTCAGCATTTTCTGTTTGAAGTTTTCTAACTAATTCTCGTAAAGAATTAAGATTATAAGATTCTATATTCATCGCACTCCTCAGTTATTATATTCTTATAAATTATTCAAACTAACCTTTTTCAGGCTATTCTCCTCACAAAACTCCTTTTCTTCATATACTATTTCCCAATTCCAAATAATAGAAATCTTCATCATAAATTTGAAATAGTTTTCCATGTATGTATATTTCTTATAAGCACATCGATATATTGTATACATGTATAGAATCCCAGCATCACTATAACACTCATCATATATTACACTATTGTTATGAACACCTTTATATTTTAAAACAGACCTTGCAACTCTTAAAGCATATTCAGGTGAAAACTGTTTTGTATATTCCTCAATAATCCTATCATCTATACAATTCTTTACTCTTGTTATGGAATTAATTGTATATACATATTTATTCCTTCTAGCACGTTCTGCTGCTGTCATCATTCTTAGTTTCCCTTCAAACTAATTATTTTATCCTTTTATAATATATCATATATGAAAAACAGAATCCAAAAAGTCCCGCAGGCATCTCTGTCTACGGGACTTAAAAATCTTATAATCAATTCTTATATTTATCGATTAGCATACACCTTGAGCTATCATTGCTTCAACTACCTTCTTGAAGCCGGCGATGTTAGCACCTGCAACATAGTTGCCTTCCATACCGTACTCCTTAGCAGCATCATCGATGTTG
>OCTX014541478.1_pt1 | contig 10861 bp, 6 predicted proteins | sample 1539691 | NCBI WGS metagenome assembly OCTX01 (sample SAMN02144231, study PRJEB22623) | gut metagenome | biome: sheep rumen | host: Ovis aries | place: New Zealand | reverse complement strand
GTGAAATCGACGTGGCCAGGAGTATCAATGATATTGATACGATGCTCGAGAGCACCCGGCATCGGCTTGCCTTCCTTCTCCAGCGTCCAATGGCATGTTGTAGCAGCAGATGTGATTGTAATACCACGCTCCTGTTCCTGCTCCATCCAGTCCATCGTGGCTGTGCCTTCATGTGTATCGCCGATTTTGTAGTTAACACCGGTATAGTAAAGGATACGCTCTGTCAGAGTCGTTTTACCTGCATCTATATGGGCCATAATACCGATGTTTCTGGTTCTCTCCAGGGGATATTCTCTTCCTGTTCCAGCCATTAAGATTTCCTCTCTTTAGAATCTGTAGTGACTAAATGCCTTATTAGCATCAGCCATTCTGTGCATTTCTTCTTTACGCTTCACAGATGCGCCAGTGTTATTGAGTGCATCCAGAATCTCATTTGCAAGACGATCTTCCATAGTCTTTTCTGAACGCTTGCGGGAGAATGTTGTCAGCCAGCGAAGAGCCAGCGCCTGTCTTCTCTCCGGACGAACCTCGATCGGTACCTGATATGTAGCACCGCCGATACGTCTTGCCTTTACTTCGAGGACCGGCATGATGTTATTCATAGCTTCCTCAAATGCGTCAACTGCCGGTTTCCCGGACTTCTTCTCGACCTTGGCAAATGCATTGTACACGATCTTCTGTGCAACGCCCTTCTTGCCGTCAAGCATGATCTGATTTACAAGCTTTGTGACAAGTACGCTGTTGTACATCGGATCTGCTAAGGTCTCACGTTTTGTAGTATGTCCTTTACGTGGCACGTTACTTCCCTCCTAAATCATAATGATTTCATCATAGGTACTCACATTTTATTCTATGTGTTCGCACGGACGTAATCTCTATCTGACCCACAGCCGAACGGGACATTAGGGATACCGTACTAATAGTTTATTTATGTGAATCTGATGACAGTTGCTAAATGTCTTACTTCTTCGGTCTCTTGGCACCGTACTTGGAACGGGCCTGGCGGCGGTTTGCTACGCCGGCAGTATCAAGAGTACCGCGGATGATGTGGTATCTTGTACCAGGAAGGTCCTTAACACGGCCGCCACGGATCATAACAACACTATGCTCCTGAAGGTTGTGTCCTTCGCCCGGAATATAGGATGTTACTTCGACGCCGTTGGAAAGACGAACTCTGGCGATCTTACGAAGAGCAGAATTCGGCTTCTTCGGTGTAGCAGTCTTTACAGCTGTGCATACACCGCGCTTCTGCGGAGAAAATGACTTAACACTCTTCTTCTTCAGCGAGTTGAATGATCTCTGAAGAGCCGGTGCCTTCGGTTTCTTTGCAGAAGTCTCTCTTCCTTTTCTGACTAACTGATTAAATGTAGGCATTCCTTTCTGTTTCCCTCCTTTACATAGTCCGTGCATGGCACGGCGGGTTCGGCTGTTAAATGCTTTAATCCTGCGCATTTGCACACAAAAAATGTACGCGTTTCAATGCGCGCTCAAACATTATATTACAGTCGGTTTTTTCAGTCAAGCAGTTTATTGTGTAAATAAATCGATGTTTTAAGTCCTAAATCTGTGAAAATGTACAAGTGCTGCCGGGCATACGCCCGGCAGCACCAAAAATCAATATTTTGTGAGTAGTTCGAAGATCACTCTTCGCTTATATCGATTGTTTCTTCCTCGATCAAAAGCTCCTCTTCGTTCTCAGCAGCCAAAGCCGGTTCGACAGCAGTCGGTACGGGAGCTGTCTGTTCCTCTGCAGCCTTGGCCGCAGCCTCCTCTGCCTTCTTCTCTTCGATTCTGGCATCGGTATCCAGCTTGACGCCGCGATATCTGCGAAGACCTGTACCGGCCGGAATGAGCTGACCGATGATGACATTTTCCTTTAAGCCGATCAGCGGATCCACACGTCCCTTGATAGCGGCATCCGTGAGGACCTTGGTCGTCTCCTGGAAGGAAGCAGCCGACATGAAAGAGTTCGTTGCAAGAGCCGCCTTGGTGATACCGAGGACAACTCTCGTACCTTCTGCCAGTTCCTTGCCTTCTGCCTCAAGACGCTCGTTCAGATCCTCGAAATCAAGGATATCCACAAGAGATCCCGGAAGGAACTCTGTATCACCCTGCTTCTCGACGCGGATCTTCTTCAGCATCTGGCGCACAATGACCTCGATATGCTTGTCATTGATCTCAACACCCTGCAGACGATATACACGCTGAACCTCACGGAGCAGATAATCCTGTACGGCACGGATGCCGCGGATCTTCATGATATCATGCGGGTTTACGGAACCTTCCGTGATTTCCTCACCGGCTTCAATGATCTGGTCATCCTCGACCTTGATTCTGGAACCGTACGGAATCAGGTAAGTCTTCTGGTAATCCTTGGATCCCTCTTCTGCTTCCTCGTTTACGACAATAACTTCGCGCTTGTTGTTCTTCTCCTCGAGTCTGACACGGCCCGGAATCTCGGAAATGATTGCAAGACCCTTCGGTTTACGTGCCTCAAAAAGTTCCTCGACACGGGGAAGACCCTGTGTGATGTCACCGCCGGCAACGCCACCGGTGTGGAACGTACGCATTGTAAGCTGTGTACCCGGTTCACCGATCGACTGTGCGGCGATGATACCAACGGCTTCACCTACCTGAACAGCTTCACCGGTCGCCATATTGGCACCGTAGCACTTGACACAGATACCGAGCTTAGAACGGCAGGTAAGGATCGTACGGATCTTTACTTTTGAAATCGGTTCTCCCTTTTCGTCAACGCCGTACTTGATGACGCGCTCCGCTCTGCGCGGATTGATCATATGGTTGACCTTTACGAGAACATTGCCGTCTTTGTCATAGATAGTCTGAGCAGCAAATCTGCCCGTAATTCTTTCCTGAAGGGACTCGATTTCTTCTTTACCGTCCGCAAATTTGGAGACCCACATGCCCGGAATTTCATCCCTGTCCGCAGAGCAGTCCATTTCGCGGATGATCAGTTCCTGAGAAACGTCGACAAGACGTCTTGTGAGGTAACCCGAGTCAGCCGTACGGAGAGCCGTGTCGGACAGACCCTTGCGGGCGCCGTGTGCTGACATGAAGTACTCAAGTACGTCAAGACCTTCACGGAAGTTTGATTTGATCGGCAGCTCGATTGTATGACCGGTCGTATCAGCCATAAGTCCGCGCATACCGGCAAGCTGTTTGATCTGCTTATCGGAACCACGGGCTCCCGAGTCAGCCATCATAAAGATGTTGTTGTACTTGTCGAGACCTGCCAGAAGTTTCTTTGTCAGAATATCGTCAGTCTCTTTCCATGTCGATACGACTTCCTTATAGCGCTCCTCATCCGTGATGAAACCGCGCTTGTAGTTCCGTGTGATCTTATCCACAGTTTCCTGTGCTTCTTCGATCAGCTTCGGCTTTTCGGGCGGTACAGTCATGTCGGAAATGGAAACGGTCATAGCTGAAAGCGTCGAATACTTATATCCCATCGCTTTTACGTTGTCGAGTACTTCAGCTGTCACGGTCGCGCCGTGAACATTGATGACCTTCGTGAGAATAGCCTTGAGCTGTTTCTTACCGGTCAGGAAGTCAACCTCCAGTTTGAGTGCATTGGCCGGATCCTCGCGATCTACAAATCCAAGGTCCTGCGGAATGATCTCGTTGAAAAGGAACCTTCCGAGCGTACTCTCAACATTGCCTGTGATTGTCTCGCCGCTCTCAAGTGTCGTACTGCGACGTACGGTGATACGGCTCTGGAGAGTGATATATTTGTTCTCGTATGCCAGTATAGCCTCATTAAGGCTTGCAAAGTGCATTCCCTCGCCCTTGGATCCCGGGCGTTCCTGTGTAAGGTAGTAAATACCGAGGACCATATCCTGAGACGGTACAGCCACCGGACCGCCGTCAGACGGTTTCAGCAGGTTGTTCGGGGAAAGCATCAGGAAACGGCATTCTGCCTGTGCTTCCACTGTCAGCGGAAGATGCACAGCCATCTGGTCACCGTCGAAGTCAGCGTTGAAAGCCGTACAAACGAGCGGATGAAGCTTAATTGCCTTACCTTCAACAAGGATCGGCTCAAATGCCTGAATACCCAGACGGTGAAGTGTAGGCGCTCTGTTCAGCATGACAGGATGTTCTGTGATAACATCCTCGAGAACATCCCATACCTCGCCTTCAAGTCTCTCGACCATCTTCTTGGCACTCTTGATGTTGTGAGCCGTTCCGCGGCTGACGAGTTCTTTCATTACAAACGGCTTGAAGAGCTCGATTGCCATTTCCTTCGGAAGACCGCACTGGTAAATCTTCAGCTCCGGTCCTACGACGATAACGGAACGTCCCGAATAGTCAACACGCTTGCCGAGCAGGTTCTGACGGAAACGTCCGGACTTACCCTTGAGCATGTCGGAAAGAGATTTCAGAGCACGGTTGCCCGGGCCAGTGACCGGACGGCCGCGGCGGCCATTGTCGATCAGGGCGTCGACAGCTTCCTGAAGCATACGCTTCTCGTTCCTGACGATGATCTCCGGTGCGCCGAGTTCAAGAAGTCTCTTGAGACGGTTATTTCTGTTGATAATTCTTCTGTAGAGGTCGTTCAGGTCGGATGTGGCAAAACGTCCGCCGTCAAGCTGTACCATCGGACGAAGATCGGGCGGAATGACCGGAATAACATTCATGATCATCCACTCCGGCTTATTTCCGGACTCGCGGAATGCTTCGATGGCGTCCAGTCTCTTGATTATGCGGGCACGTTTCTGACCCGTGGACTCCCTCAGTTCTTTCTTAAGGTCAGCGGATTCCTGTTCGAGATCGATATCCTTAAGGAATTCCTGAATAGCCTCAGCGCCCATGCCTACGCGGAAATTCCAGCCGTAAGCTTCGCGCGCATCCTGATACTCCTTCTCCGAAAGGATCTGCTTCTTCACGATGTTCGGAGCGGCGTCCGCAGGATCGAGGACGATGTAATTTGCAAAGTAGAGAACCTTCTCCAGTGTCTTCGGAGAGAGATCGAGAACAAGACCCATTCTCGACGGGATTCCCTTGAAATACCAGATATGCGAAACAGGTGCAGCCAGTTCGATATGTCCCATACGCTCACGGCGGACGGAAGATTTTGTGACTTCAACGCCGCAACGGTCGCAGACAACGCCCTTATAACGGATTTTCTTGTACTTGCCGCAGTGGCATTCCCAGTCCTTGGACGGTCCGAAAATACGCTCGCAGAACAGGCCGTCTTTTTCCGGCTTCAGCGTACGGTAATTTATGGTCTCCGGTTTTTTGACTTCTCCGTGGGACCATTCGCGGATCTTATCCGGAGATGCCAGGCCGATGCGTATCGCATCGAATGTGACCGGCTTGTACTCTTCCTGCTTGTTGTATGTATCTGCCATATATGCCTCCCATATATAACCGGTTGACGGGATACGTAGCTATTATTTGCAATCCATGCACTGTAAGGTGCGGTTTGCCGGTAAATCACAGTCTCCGGAGCATGCCCCTGCGGTCTCCCGCGGCATCCTCCGGTTCTCTGTGTAACAAATGTCATTCGAATTTCATAAGATGCAGGATCATTCGTCCTCATCAAAACCATCGTCAACGCCGAGGAATGCATCGTCATCCCCGTAATCGTCGTCGAGGTCATCATACGGATTGCCAATCAGCTCATCATCCGTCTCATCCTCATCAACAAGCTGCTCAGTATCTTCATCGAAGTGCTGCTGCGTATATCCGTGGCGTGCGAGCTCTTCGCGATCCTCACGGCGGCTTCCTCTGGAATCGCCTTCGATGACCTTTCTCAGGTCTGTCTCACCGTAATCGATCGTCTCCCTGAGCTGTACTTCGTTTCTGTTCTCATCGAGTACACGGACATCCAGTCCGAGGGACTGAAGTTCTTTCAGAAGTACCTTGAATGATTCCGGAATACCCGGACTCGGAATATTATCTCCCTTGATGATCGCCTCATAGGTCTTGACACGACCGACAACGTCATCGGACTTCATAGTCAGAATCTCCTGAAGTGTGTAGGATGCACCATACGCTTCAAGAGCCCAGACTTCCATTTCACCGAAGCGCTGGCCGCCGAACTGCGCTTTACCGCCGAGCGGCTGCTGTGTTACGAGTGAGTACGGACCTGTCGAGCGGGCATGGATCTTATCGTCAACCAGGTGATGAAGCTTCAGGTAATGCATGTGACCGATCGTAACTCTGGAGTCAAAATACTCGCCTGTACGGCCGTCACGAAGCTGTACCTTTCCGTCTCTGGAGATCGGGACACCTTTCCACAGTTCTCTGTGCTCAAGATGATCGCCAAGATACTTCATAAGCTCAGGATCTGTATTCTCCTCGTACTTGGCCTTGAAGTCTTCCCAGGAGCTGTTGACGTAGTCGTTGGCCATCTCCAGCGTATCCTGGATATCGCTTTCGTTCGCACCGTCGAAGACCGGAGTGGAGATGTTGAAACCAAGCGCCTTGGCTGCAAGGCTCAGATGGATCTCAAGGACCTGACCGATATTCATACGGGACGGAACGCCCAGCGGGTTGAGCACAATGTCAAGAGGACGTCCGTTCGGCAGGAACGGCATGTCTTCAACCGGAAGTACGCGGGATACAACACCCTTGTTTCCGTGACGGCCGGCCATCTTATCACCGACGGAGATCTTTCTCTTCTGTGCAATGTAAATGCGGACAGACTGGTTCACGCCCGGCGGAAGCTCGTCGCCCTCGGCACGTGTAAATACCTTTGCGTCCACAACGATACCATATTCACCGTGCGGTACCTTCAGAGATGTGTCTCTTACTTCACGCTCCTTCTCTCCGAAGATAGCGCGGAGCAGTCTCTCCTCGGCTGTCAGCTCGGTCTCACCTTTCGGTGTTACCTTACCTACCAGGATATCGCCGGCACGGACCTCGGCACCGATACGGATAATACCGCGTTCATCCAGGTCTTTCAGCGCTTCATCGCCTACACCCGGGACGTCGCGAGTAATCTCTTCCGGTCCGAGTTTTGTATCACGGGATTCCGCCTCATACTCCTCGATATGGATGGAAGTATAGACGTCATCCTGAACAAGCCGTTCTGAAAGCAGGACCGCGTCCTCGTAGTTGTAACCTTCCCAGGTCATGAATCCGATCAGCGGATTCTTGCCAAGCGCAAGTTCGCCCTGACTCGTGGACGGACCGTCCGCGATGACCTGACCGGCCTTTACATACTCGCCCTTGCTGACGATCGGCTTCTGATTGTAGCAGTTGCTCTGGTTGGAACGTGAGAACTTGATCAGATGATAATTCTCTTTTGTTCCGTCATCGTAAGTCATCCAGATATCTGTGGAACTTACAAATGTAACTGTACCGGATCTCTTTGCGAGAACACAGAGACCGGAGTCGACAGCTGCCTTCTCTTCCATACCTGTACCTACGACCGGTGCTTCTGTTGTGAGAAGCGGAACGGCCTGACGCTGCATGTTGGAACCCATCAGGGCACGGTTCGCGTCGTCATTCTGCAGGAAAGGTACCAGAGAAGTAGCGACTGAAAATACCATCTTCGGGGATACATCCATATAGTCGAACATGGTGCGGTCATAAGCCTGTGTCGCTTCGCGATAACGACCGGAAACATTCCTGTGGACAAAATGACCTTCCTCATCCAGCGGCTCATTGGCCTGTGCTACATGGTAGTTATCCTCTTCATCCGCCGTCATGTAATCCACATCGTTCGTTACGCGCGGGTTCATCGGATCGCTCTTGTCGATACGACGATACGGTGCCTCTACAAAACCATACTCGTTAATACGGGCATAGCATGCCAGAGAGTTGATCAGACCGATGTTCGGACCTTCAGGAGTCTCGATCGGGCACATACGGCCGTAATGCGAATAGTGAACGTCGCGGACCTCAAAGCCTGCACGGTCACGGGACAGACCACCCGGACCGAGAGCGGACAGACGTCTCTTGTGTGTCAGCTCGGAGAGCGGGTTATTCTGATCCATGAACTGGGACAGCTGAGATGATCCGAAGAACTCTTTCACAGCTGCGGTTACCGGTTTAATATTGATGAGGGATGCAGGACTTACAGAGTCCGTATCCTGGGTCGTCATACGTTCGCGAACGACTCTCTCCAGTCTGGAAAGACCGATGCGATACTGATTCTGAAGAAGCTCACCGACGGCACGGATGCGGCGGTTGCCCAGATGATCGATATCATCGTCGTTGCCGATGCCATATTCCAGATGCATGTTATAGTTGATGGATGCAAAAATATCCTCTCTGGTGACATGCTTCGGAATAAGCTCCGTGATACGTCTTCTGATTGCAATTTCCAGTTCTTTTCTGTCTGCGGCATTGTCAAGGATTTCACGGAGAACAGGATAATATACCAGTTCCGTAATTCCGAGACGCTTCTTGTCTTCCGGTGTCAGGCCTTCCACCCATCTGTCGATGTTGACCATCATGGAAGAAAGGACCTTAATCTTGCGGTCTACGCCTTCCACAGCAATGTATACGTGGCTCACTGCCGCATCCTGGATGCTGTCTGCGAGTTCACGCGTTACAGTTGTACCTGCTTCAGCGAGAATTTCACCGGTCTGCTCATCGACAACGTCGTCTGCCAGAACGTGACCGGCGATTCTGTTGCGAAGAAGAAGCTTCTTATTAAATTTATAGCGGCCGACTTTGGCAAGATCATATCTTCTGGAATCAAAGAACATGCCATGAATCAGGCTTTCGGCGGAATCGATTGCCAGCGGCTCGCCCGGACGGATCTTTTTGTACAGTTCAAGAAGACCTTCCTGATAATTAGTGGAGCTGTCCTTGGCAAAGGATGCCTCGAGCTTCGGCTCATTGCCGAAAGTTTCGATGATTTCCTGATTTGTGCCCAGGCCAAGAGCACGGATCAGCTGCGTGATCGGTACTTTTCTTGTACGATCGACACGTACATAGAAGACATCGTTGGAGTCCGTCTCATATTCAAGCCATGCGCCGCGGTTCGGGATGACTGTACAGGAATAGAGTCTCTTGCCGATCTTGTCGTGAGTAATGCCGTAGTAGATACCCGGAGAACGTACAAGCTGACTGACGATAACACGTTCGGCACCGTTTATAATGAAGGTACCGGTTTCCGTCATAAGCGGCAGGTCACCCATGAATATTTCATGTTCCTTGATTTCGCCGTTTTCCTTGTTCAGCAGACGAACAGTGACGTTCAGCGGAGCTGCGTAATTCGCGTCACGCTCTTTGCACTCCTCGATCGGATACTTGATCTTGTCTCTGCAAAGCTCATAATCCACGAATTCCAGGCTCAACTTATCGCTGAAGTCTTCAATCGGCGAGATGTCATCGAAGATTTCTTTGAGGCCCACATTTACGAACCAATCGTAGGAAGATTTCTGCACCTCGATCAGATTGGGCATTTCCAGAACTTCTCTTCGCCGCTGGTAGCTCATTCGAACCGATTTTCCGGACTCAATTGGACGAATTCTGTTTTTCTCCATTCGACGTTTCACCCCGTAATTTCTATATATTTATTGTGCAAGGCGTCCCTACGTGCGTTATTTTGCGGTCTTCCCAAAAAAGGGCACAATAATAACGGCACTCCGCCACAATAGTGCATTGTTCAGATTAACATAAATCTGACTAACTGTCAAAGAGTTTCTTAATATTTTTGTAAACTTTTATTGTATCCTACGGCAAAAAAGAGCTGTCGCCCCGGCAAGCCGTGATCCTGATGATCCTGCCCGCCTGGTGCGACAGCCCCTGTACATACAAGGAACTTAGATTATTTAAGAGTAACCTTAGCGCCTGCTTCCTCGAGATCTTTCTTAAGAGCCTCAGCCTCTTCCTTGCTGATAGCTTCCTTGATGACCTTCGGAGCTGCATCAACGAGGTCCTTAGCTTCCTTCAGGCCGAGACCTGTAGCGGAACGGACAACCTTGATAACCTTAACCTTGGATGCGCCGATCTCTGTAAGCTCGACGTCGAACTCTGTCTTCTCTTCTTCTTCCGGAGCGTCAGCTGCCGGGCCTGCTGCAACAACAACACCTGCTGCTGCGGAAACGCCGAACTCTTCTTCACAAGCCTTAACAAGCTCGTTCAGCTCAAGAACTGTGAGCTCTTTGATAGCTGCAATAAATTCCTCAGTGGTTAATTTAGCCATTGTAATTTCCTCCATTTTAAAATTTTGATTATGCCGCTGCCGCTACGCGGCTTCTCTCTGGCGGCTTTTCCTGCCTCGGCTTATTATTCTGCTGCCGGAGCTTCTTCTGCCGGTGCATCCGGCTCTGCGATCTGCTTGATGACGCGAGCGAAGTTCGCGATCGGGGACTGCATGCTGCCAAACAGTCTGCCAAGAAGTACTTCTCTTGACGGAACGTTTGCGAGCTCTGCAAGCTGCTTGTCATCGTAGTAAGTACCTTCAACGACACCTGCTACCATGTTGAAAACTTTGTACTGCTTTGCATACTTAGCAAGGATTCTTGCCGGTGCGACCGGATCTTCCTTGGAAATTGCAATCGCGTTCGGTCCCTCGAGATGCTTATCAAGAGCGTCGAACTCTGTGCCGTCAAATGCGCGCTTCATAAGAGTATTCTTGTATACCTTATAGATAACGCCGGCCTCACGAAGCTCTTTACGAAGAGCTGTATCCTGCTCTACGGTAAGTCCGAGATACTGAACAAGCAGTGCTGCTTTAGCGCCGTCGAGATTTCCGGAAATCTCATTTACGACCGGCTGCTTCAGTTCTACTTTAGCCATGTTCCTAAGTTCCTCCTTCTTCGAATATTTGCGTGCATCAGCACTAAAGGAAAAGTCCCTGTATCCAAAGACACAGGGACTTACAAAGATCTCATTTAAGAAATCAAATCCTCGGCAGGCGGCTTAGCTTACGTCCCTC
>OCTX012222546.1_pt1 | contig 10864 bp, 9 predicted proteins | sample 1539691 | NCBI WGS metagenome assembly OCTX01 (sample SAMN02144231, study PRJEB22623) | gut metagenome | biome: sheep rumen | host: Ovis aries | place: New Zealand | reverse complement strand
TTGTAGCCCAGTCCGCGGATGGTGCGGATCTCAAAATCCGGGTTGTCGGCGAAGCGCTCCCGCAGGCGGCCGATGTGGACGTAGAGCGTCTGCGGATCGGTGTCCCCGTCCGCGCCCCACACGTCGTCGAGCAGCTGCTCCTGGGTGAAGGTGCGGCCGAGGCTGGAGCAGAGCTTCAGCAGCAGCGCGAACTCCTTTTTCGGCAGCTTTTCCGTCTGCCCGTCCCGGATCACGCAGAGATCGCCGCAGTCCAGGCGCGTGCTCCCGACGGTGACTGAGCGCGTCAGCCTGCCGCTGCGGCGCAGCAGCGCCTCCGCCCGCCAGAGCAGCTCCTCCAGCTCCACGGGCTTGACCATGTAGTCGTCCGTCCCGGCCCGGAAGCCCAGTTCCTTGTCCCGGCTGGTGCCGAGGGCGGTGATCAGGATCAGGGGCGTGTTGACGCCGGCCTCGCGCAGCTGCGCGGTCAGCGCCAGCCCGCTGCAGCCCGGCATCCGCACGTCGCTGACGATCAGGTCCACGTCCTCCCCGGCCAGATCGAGCGCCTGGTCGCCGTCCGAGGCGGCCGCGACCTCATACCCGGCGCGGCGGAAGACCGTCGCGTACAGCTCCCGCAGCGCGGGATCGTCTTCGGCCACCAGAATCTTCGGCATATGCCATCGCCTCGCTTTCTGCCACCAGCTTACAGGAAAGCGGGCCGCCCGGGAAGCCGCGCCGCATAAACTGACGGTTTTTCGGCACAGATTGCCGCCGCGGCGGGCGCTTTGTTGAGCTGGATTTGAGAAAGGGCGTGTATCATGAGGGACGAAAGAAGGTGAGGGACACGGACCGCCATGAAGTCAAATGCGCCGTCACGGCGCTGGAGCTGCGGCTGCTGAGCCGGCGGCTGGGCGCGGTGCTGCCGCGGGACAGCCACGCCCGCGGCGGCAGCTATGAGATCCGCAGCCTGTATTTTGACACCCCCGACGACCGGGCGCTGCGGGAGAAGCTCGACGGGATCGGCCCGCGGGAGAAATTCCGCCTCCGCTGCTACAACGGCGACCTGAGCTATATCGTGCTGGAAAAGAAGGCACGGATCCGCGGCCTGTGCCGCAAGACCCAGGCGCGGCTGAGCGAGGACGAGGCGCGCCGGATCGCGGCGGGCGACACGGCCGGGCTGGGCGGCAGCGACAGCGCGCTGCTGCGGGAGCTGGCGCTGCGCATGAGCGTGGAGCTGCTGCGGCCGAAGACCGTTGTGGTCTACACGCGCGAGCCCTTTGTCTACGCGCCGGGAAACGTGCGCGTCACGCTGGACAGCGATCTGCGCAGCAGCCTCGGCCCGGCCGACTTTTTCGACCCGGACGGGGCCTTCGTGCCCGCGGGCGGCAGCGGCGGCGTGCTGGAGCTCAAGTGGGACGCCTTTTTGCCGGATCTGATCCGCGATCTGGTGCAGCTGCCCGGCCGGGGCCTCGGAAGCTTTTCCAAATACGCCGCCTGTCGGCTTTTTGATGAGAGAGGAGACTAAGTCATGATCAGTTTTTCCGACATTTTCAAATCTTCGTTCCTGGAGAATTTCGCCGCGGTATCGCCGATCGATCTGCTGATGGCGATGCTGCTGTCCTTCGCGCTGGGGCTGTTTATTCTCTTCGTGTACAAAAGGACCAACCAGGGCGTGATGGCCTCCGACGCCTTCGGCATTTCGCTGGTGGCGCTCACGATGATCAGCGCCTTCGTCATCCTCGCCGTTACGTCCAACGTGGTGCTCTCGCTGGGCATGGTCGGCGCGCTGTCGATCGTGCGCTTCCGCACGGCGGTCAAGGAGCCGCTGGACCTGGTGTTCCTGTTCTGGTCGATCTCCGTCGGCATCGTGCTGGCCGCGGGGATGCTTCCCCTGGCGCTGTTCGGCAGCCTCTTCATCGGCCTGGTTCTGATCCTTTTCGTCAACCGCCGCGGCGGCGACACGCCCTACATCGTCATCCTCAGCTGCGACGGGCAGGAGAGCGAGGAGCGGGCCCTGGCCTGCCTCCGCAGCCGGACCGCCCGCTGCGTGACCCGGGCCAAGACCGTGCGCGCCGGGGCTGTGGAGCTGCACGCGGAGGTGCGCCTGAAGGGCGGCGACAGCGCCTTCGTCAACGAGCTGAGCGCCCTGCCCGGAGTTGACAGCGCCGTGATGGTCAGCTATCATGGCGAGTACCTGCACTGAACCATGTCGGGCAGCAGATATTTTCCCGCGATCGTCGCGGCGGTGACGGCGCTGGCGATCCTGCTCACGCTGGGCTTCTGGGCGCTGGCCGTTCCGGCCGGCGCGGGGGAGATCGGCTACGAGAGCTTCTTCGACCCCTCCCGCGTACACAGCATCGACATCCGCATGCCGGACTGGGAGAGCTTCCTGCGCGGGGCGGGCAGCGAGGAATACGCCGCCTGCGACCTGGTGATCGACGGCGAGACCCTGCACAGCGTGGGCTTTCGGGCCAAGGGCAACGGCTCGCTGTTTGCGGTGAACATGATGGGCTCGCCGCGCATGAGCTGGAAGATCGAGTTTGACCGCTTCATCGACCGGCAGAGCTATCACGGGCTCGACAAGCTGTGCCTCAACAACCTGGTGGAGGACAGCACCTATATGAAGGACCTGCTCGCCTACCGGGCGATGGCAGCGCTGGGCGTACCGGCGCCGCTGTGCAGCTACGTCTTCGTCACGGTCAACGGCGAGGATTTCGGCCTGTACCAGGCGGTGGAGGGCGTGGAGGACGGCTTCCTGCGGCGCAATTTCGGCGCGGAGCGCGGGCAGCTGTATAAGCCGGAGAGCGCGGCGCTGGAGGAGCTCGGCATCGGCGGAGAGTTCAGGCTCTTCCGGCTGCTGGGCTGGGCGCTGGATCACCGCGCGCTCTTCGAGGGCCTGGATCTGAGCGCCTATGAGGGCATGAGCTCCGCGGATCTCAGCGGCGCCGCCTTTGATTTTGAGGATATGTACGGCGACGGCGGCTCCTTCTTCGGCGGCGGGGAGCTGACGGGCGGCGGAGAGCTGACGGCCTCTCTTCTGGGCGGCTCGGAGGATCTCCTGCTGCGCTACATCGACGACCGGCCGGCAAGCTATCCCTGCATCTTCAACATGGCCAAGACGCGCGGCAGCTACCGCGACCGCATGCGCCTGATCGCCGCCCTGGAGCGCCTCGGCCGGCGGGAGGACCTGACGCGGACTGTGGACGCCGAGCGCGTGATCGCCTATTTCGCGGCGCACAACTTTTTCGTCAATTCCGACAGCTACACTGGCATGTCCGCGCACAATTACTACCTCTATGAACACGACGGGCAGCTGAGCCTGATCCCCTGGGACTATAACCTCGCCTGCGGCACCATGCTCATGACGGCGCGCTATGCCGTCAACGACCCGATTGATGAGCCGATGGCCGTGCGCTCCGACGGCGGGCACCCGATGTTCGAGTGGATCACCGCCGACGAAGCATGGAAGGCGCGCTATTACGAGCGCCTGGGCGAGCTGCTGGACGCCATGGACTTCGACGCGCTCATCGACGAAACGGCGGCGCTCATCCGCCCCTATGTGGAGCGCGACCCGACGAAATTCGTGACGCTGCGGGAGTTTGACGAGGGCCTTGCCATGATGAAGCGCTATCTGCGGCTGCGGGAACAGTCTGTCCGCGGCCAGCTGGCGGGGCGGATCCCCGCGGACAAGGCGGGGCAGGAGGCGCACCCGGAGCTGCTGGTCGGCACGGAGGGCCTGGATCTGCACGCCCTGGGCGACGTGACCATGGGCATTGCCGACGGGCGGCAGGATCCGTCCCTGTTTGACGCCTTGCAGGGCGGCGGAGGCCTGGCCGGTCTCTTCACCGGATACGGAAAGGATGATTCAAAATGAAAAAATCGAAAACGCTTTTGACGCTGGCGCTGTGTCTGGCGCTGCTGCTCTCCTGCGGCGCGGCGGCCTGCGCGCAGGCGCCTGCGGCCGCGGGAGTGAAAACGGGCGACGTGCTGTGCTTCGGCCGGCCCGAGGAAAGCTGCGGCTTTCTCGGCCGCTGGCTGGTGCTCGACGCCGAGCACACGAACACCGGCGGGGAGGGGATGTTCCTCGTCTCGCTGGATCTGATCGGCAGCGCGGAGGGCGGACCGCTCCTGTTCCGGGACATCGGGGAGGTCTCCGTGTCCTTCTCCGACACGGGCCGGGACTACGCCGCGGCGCACCCGGGCGTGACCGATTACCGCGACAGCGACATCCGCCGCTGGTGCGGGGACTTTGCAAAAGAGTATCTGTCCGCGGCCGAGCGGGAGGCCCTGATCCCCACCGATAAATCCGACACGGCCATCGTGATCCCCGGCCTCGGCATCGCGCTGCCCGGCGCCCCGGGCGGCACCGTGGACTTCGACCCCGCGCCGGAGGTGCTTAACGGCGACCGGCTCTTCCTCCTCTCGGTGGAGGAGATCATGAATGAGAGCTACGGCTTTGTCGACGCCCGCTCCCGCGTGGCGCTCTTCCGGGGCGAGGCCGCGGGCTACTGGCTCCGCTCCCCGCACATCCCGACCTTCCCGCTGGACGTGGGCTTCGTCTTCCCCTTCGGGGCGGTGATGGACTACCCGGTGAACGCCAGGAGCATGTACGCCATGACGAGCTACGCCCGCCCCGCCTGCAACCTTGACCCGGCGAAGATCAGCTCGCTGGAGCTGCTGGCGGAGACCGACGGCGTCGCGGTGTGGCGCGCAGGCTTCGGGGGAGAGGAGAACACGCGCAGCTATGACCTGAACCTGCCGGTGGTCGGCGAGGTGATGGATCTGTCCCGGACCATCACGACCTTTCTGATCGCCGCGCTGGTGCTGCTGGCCGCCGTGCTCGCGCTCATCGTCTGGCTGATCGTCCGGGGGATCCGGAAACGGCGCGCGCGCCGGGCGGCCGGATGACCGGATGTTCCTGTCGGACGGCCGGGCCGCCGCAGAAGGAATTCTGCGGCGGCCCGGCCTCTTTTTTGACAATTCATGCGGCAAAGCGCTCAGTTTACGCGCAACGGCTTGCATGGACGCGCCATTTTTTTGTACTCTTGCCTAAAAGGGAGACTTTTGCCCCGATCAGACCGGACAGAAAAAAAGGAGGATTTATCACACCATGGAAAGCAGTCAGGCAGTCAACCGGGCCAAGCAGTGGCAAGTGGCCCTCTTCCCGTTCAACAACGCCGCCACCAACGTCTATTTTGCCTTCTACACCTACTTCACCTATTACGCCATCATGTATCTGTCCGGCTCCACCGCGGCCGCCATCGGCGGGGCGGTGGCCTCGGCGGGCGTCGTGCTGGCCATCAGCACCTTCAACTCCCTGTTCGCCCCGCTGATGCGTATCTTTGACGGCATCACCGACCCGATCTGCGGCGGCATCATGGACCGCACGGCCACGAAGATCGGCAAATTCCGCCCCTTCATGATCGTGGGCAACTGCCTGCTGGCGCTGAGCCTGCTGCTGATGATGGTCTTCTTCCGCGGCCTGCCCGATTCGATGGGCGTGCTGCGCTGGGTCGTGTTCATCGTCAGCTACATCGTCTACGTCATCGGCTACACCGCCCAGTGCGCCTGCACCAAGGCGGGCCAGACCTGCCTGACCAACGACCCGAAGCAGCGCAGCCAGTTCGTGATCTGGAACATGATCGGCATGATCGGCTCCATCGTTCTCATCAACGTCATGGCGGGCGGCGTGCTGACCAACGAGGCCATCTGCCCCAAGGGCAGCATCACCTATGTGGTGGACGGCGTGGAGACCACGCTGCGCGGCGCGGCCTACGGCCCGGCCTTCTACAACATCATGGTCCCCTTCGTCATCGTCCTGTCCGCCATCTACACGGCCATGGCCGTGGCGGCCATCGCCGAAAAGGACCGGCCGGAATTCTGGGGCGTGAGCGAAAAGCCCGCCACCTTCCGGGACTACATCGGCATCCTCAAGGGCAACAAGGAGATCCGCTGGCTGGTGACCTCCGCGGGCCTGAACAAGCTGGCCTCCACCGTCGCGACCTCCGGCACCGTGGCTTTTCTGGTCTACGGCTGCCTGATGGGGGACTACAACGGGCTGTTCATCCCCTTCTACGCGCTGTGCTTCGTGTTCATGGGCATCTTCTTCGTCTGGGGCAGCAAGACCGCCGGCGCCAAGGGCCAGAAGCGCGGCGTGGCGCAGTTCACCGCCTTCGCCTTCCTGTTCTATATCGGCGTGCTGGTGCTGCTGTGCCTGTATGACCACGACAACCCCAACACCTGGCTGCGCCTGTTCTCCACCGAGGGCGGCTTCCACATCACCATCAATCTCTACACGGTGCTCTTCATCGTGTTCTACGGCTGCGGCTACGGCGCCTTCAACTGCTGCGACAACCTCACCATCCCGATGGTGGCCGACTGCACCGACTTCGAGACCTACCGCAGCGGCAACTACGTGCCCGGCATCATGGGCACCGTGTTCTCGCTGGTGGACAAGCTCATCTCCTCTCTGCAGACCCTGCTGCTGCAGCTGTTTATCGTGTTCCTGGTCCCGGGGCTCAACGCCCTGCCCGCCGAGGGCACCGAGTACATGCCCGGCATGAAGCTCTCGGCCATCATCTGCTTCTGCCTGCTGCCGATGGCGGCCTGGCTGGTGACGCTCTTCTGCATGACGCGTTACTCGCTCTCCGGCGAGAAGATGCGCGAGGTGCAGGCGGTCAACGCCGTGCGCAAGGCGGCCGTCCAGGGCGGCATGAAGATGGAAGAGACCATGAAGACCTGGCAGACCATCGACCAGGTGCCCGCGCGCTTTGTGCAGGCGGTGGAAAAGAAGGAGGAAAAGGAGACCTTCCTGGACCGCATCTACGAAAAAGTCTTCACCAGGACCGAGAAGACCGGCGGCGAGCCCTCCTCCCGTCCGGTGGAGCTTCCCTGAGGCAGGCGCGCCATGAAGCAGCAGGCCTTGAATCCCTATCTTCCCAGCTGGGAGTATGTCCCGGACGGGGAGCCGCACCTCTTCGGCGACCGGGTCTACGTCTACGGCAGCCACGACGCCTTCGGCGCGCCGATCTTCTGCGTGAACGACTATGTGTGCTGGTCGGCCCCGAAGGATGATCTGTCCGACTGGCGCTTTGAGGGCGTGATCTACCGGAAGACCCAGGACCCCGGCAACCGCCTCGGCATCCGCAGCCTCTACGCGCCGGACGTGACGCAGGGGCCGGACGGGCGCTACTACCTCTACTATGCCTTTGACTTCCTGGGCGAGATGGGCGTCGCCGTCTGCGACAGCCCCGCCGGGAAATACGAGTTTTACGGCAAGGTCCGTCACAAAGACGGCAGGGCCTAGGGCAAACGCTCCGGCGAGCAGTTCCCCTTTGACCCGGGCGTGCTGACCGATGACGACGGGCGCGTGTGGCTCTATTCCGGCTTCGCCACGAAGGTGCCCTTCGCCGCCTCCCGCTGGCACGATCTGAAAAACGACGGCGGCGTGGTGCTGGAGCTGGAGCCGGACATGGTGACCATCCGGCAGGAGCCGAAGCTCCTCTTCCCCCGCGCCGGCCGGCCCGGCGCCTTTCCCCACGGCTTTTTTGAGGCCAGCTCCATCCGCAGGGTGGACGGCAGATACTGCTTCGTCTATTCCGGCGAGCACAACCACGAGCTGTGCTGGGCCATGTCCGACCGGCCGGACGGCGGCTTCGTCTACGGCGGCGTGCTGGTGGATCTGGGCGATCTGTATCTGGACGGGAACGAAGACAAGGGGCACGCCAACAACTATCTCGGCAACATCCACGGGGGACTGCTGAACGTCGGGGAGGACTGGTATATCTTCTACCACCGCCAGACCAACCGCACAAGCTACGCCCGGCAGGCCTGCGCCGAGAAGCTGAGGCGGCGGCCGGACGGCGGCTTCGAGCAGGCGGAGCTGACGAGCTGCGGCCTCAACGGCGGCCCCCTGCGGGGAGAAGGCCGCTATGAGGCGCGCATCGCCTGCAATCTCTGGGCGAAGGGTCATGCCACCGCCCGCATCGACCGGGGCAGAAAAGCGACCGAGGGCCACCCGTATTTCACCCAGAGCGGCAGAGACCGGGAGAATAACGGCGACCAGTACATCGCCAACATGCGCGACGGGGCTGCGGCGGGCTTCAAATACTTCGCCCTCGAGGGCGTCAGACGCGTCGCGGCGGAGCTGCGCGGCACGGCGTCGGGCGAATTCCAGCTGGCGGTCACGCCGGACTTCGCACAGATCTGCGCCCGCATCCCGGTGGCGCTGTGCGGCGGCACGGAGACCTGCTCCGCCCCCTGCGAGCTGCCGGACGGCGTACAGCCGCTGTACTTCCGCTTTGTCGGGCAGGGCGCCTGCGACTTTGTCGCCTTTACGTTGGGCAGGGATTGACGCGGCCGCCCGGCATAATCCCGGCTTCTGAATTTTCTGTGGACTGATGGGCCCCGGTATGATATATTGATGCTGTCATACCGGGGCTCTTCCTGTGAAGAAGCGCCGCCGTCAGGATCTATGGGAAAAGGGTAAATGCACATGACAAAAATACTGTTCGTCTGCCATGGCAATATTTGAAGAAAACCCGCGAGGCCTTGAAAATACTGGATTTTTTGAGCTTCAGAGCCCATAATTTACACCAATTCCACACCAGAACTTACACCATTTGCGTCTGATATGATAGAATCGCCGGGAGGACATGCAGCTGTCCTCCCGGCGTTTATAATATGGCAGTACTGCTGGAGATCAATCGGCTTACCAATTGCGAGATGATCTTTCACACTTTTCGTCTCAGAGCAAACAAATGCTGGACGTCTTTGCAGATAGGCAGATGCAAGAACCTGGAACCCTATTACCAGCCCGCTGACATGGCGCTGGATACGCATGTGACAGCATTGGTTCCAAAGGAAAAAATGAGCATGTACACTATGCTTTTTATATCTGAATGCCTATCGAAATTGCATGGCTTTTTTGGACATGGATTGTCCATATCGAATCCACGCGCAGAAAAAATACGAATCATGCTTCCTGTTTCTGAAAACGGGGAACCTGATTATCAGTTCATGGAAGACTATATCCGTGAGCTCATGGATCGCAAGTACAAGCAGTATAAGATATATGCACAGAAAATGATGGCCGTCCTCGAAGAAAAGAGTTATGTAAACCAGTGGGGGGGGTGGAACGCCCTGCTAAATAATTGTATGTGGAAAGCTTTCGCCATCTCGGAGGTATTTGATATCAAGCCAGGAAAGAGGCTTGTTGCGGCAGATACAACGGAAGGAAAACGGCCGTTTATTGGCGCGCTCGATAATAACAACGGTGTTGCACGCTTTGTGAATGATCGGAATAGCTCTATCGACAAGAACGTCCTTGGGGTAAACTATAACGGCAACGGCATGGTTATTGGCTTCTATCACCCATATGAATGCATTTTCTCTGATGATGTGAAGCGTTTCCATCTCAAACATCATGAGGATAATCAGTTTGTTCTGCTGTTCATGAAAGCCTGCATTCTCATGCAAAAGCAAAAGTTTGGATATCTTTATAAATTTAACGCTGAACGGATGGCTCATACCAGTATTATGCTTCCGGTAACGGAGGCGGGCGACCCGGATTACAGCTTTATGGAAATGTACGGAAAGCTTATGTTTGCCCGGAAGTATAGACAATACCTTTCGAAAGTGAAGATGAATGTAAGTCTAACGGATAATATTTCACAAGGAGTTACTACCTAATGATTGATATCGTGACGTCTTTTACGATAAAAAAAGAAGGGCATGCAGATGAGATCACCTGCTTTGGAAAACTTGATGAGACTGCTCGGAAGATCGAATTGCATTATGAACTAAACAGTGTGGGAAGCATTCTCATGCGTGCAGAAGATTTTTGGGGGAGAAAACTCCTTTTATCGGTTAAGAGTACGGATGCTCAAATATACATAGTATATGGCTGCTTCTTTTCACAGCAAACACTCTCCTTGTCTTCATCGGGGATGGGCACTCTTTCGGGGAGTTTTGAAAGCTTGATCAAGCAGAAAAGCCCTTTTGAAAAATACCTTTCCATGACATTTTCGTTTGATGATATAGAAAAGATATTCCCCTTAATTGAATTTCAAGTATGCAACACAGATTATCATGGACCAGTATCTATCTCTAGGCCGGCACTCGACCAAGAACAATATACTATTAACGACACACTTTCTGCTGCAATTATCTCACGTTTTGATGGGATTCCTTCTGATTCGTGCACCGAGATTCACATAAGTCAGGAAAAGTATATATCGATTTATTCTGGAACGGAGAAAACCGCAATAGAATTGTTGGAACTGCTGTCGAGTATTAAGCAGTATATAGAGTTTTTGTGTTTACAGGAAATCCAATTGCTGGATATAAGCTTTTCTTCAAAAAATGACGCTGGATATAGTTTAGCAGAGGTTATCACCGCGCCTATTTTGATTCCAAACACCTTCGTCAAGAAAATAGATTCCAATCCCTACAGTCAGTCAAAAGAGGCTTTTTTTGCAGGACTGCACGGATGGCTTGAAAACAACGAAAAATACAGAAGAGTAATCGAGATCTGGAAAAAGACAATATACAATACGAATGTTTCAGATGAGGACATTTTCGTGTGGCGTTGCCAGGCATTTGAATTGCTTTGTGCGCTCACTGACGAAATAAAGGATGAAGCTTATAACAATCTTGCTCCAGATCAGTCAAATCCTAATTTAAGGAATTATCTCACCGTTGTAAGCTCCAGATATGATATTGCAAAACCATTTCCTGAGTATTTCTCTGATGTCAAAGATGTACGAGATATGTTTCCTTTGGCCTAACGGACAAGAACGGTTATCTGACCAACGCCGGCCGCCTGCTGGCGGATCAGCACATCGTGTATAACTCCCGCGTCTTCTGCACCCGCTGGAACGGGCTGGAG
>OCTX012039068.1_pt1 | contig 10864 bp, 1 predicted proteins | sample 1539691 | NCBI WGS metagenome assembly OCTX01 (sample SAMN02144231, study PRJEB22623) | gut metagenome | biome: sheep rumen | host: Ovis aries | place: New Zealand | reverse complement strand
GAACGCGAACAGGAACTTCTATGGGATTGTCGAATTCATCGTAGTCCTCGTACGTATCCTCGACCTCGGGCGAGACCTCGAGGACCGCCGAAGCACTTACCTTCGTCTTCGCAATCGTGCCAGAGAGCGTCACCGTGCCATTCGCCTTCGCCTTTGCCGTCAGCGACGCTTTGCCGCCGATCATGCATGACGCACAGACCAAATCATAGGCGTAGCCGCCCTTGGCCTTCTGCAACGCGAACTTCTCGACACCCCCCACGCCGCTCGCGGCCACTGCCCTCGCAACCTCCTTCGCCTCGTCGAGCGCAAACGGGCTGCGCTGCGCGGAAATCCACGCCGGGGCCGTCATGCTCGGCATCTTGGTGTTGTAGCTGTAGTAACTGCCGACTAACTGGAGCGCGTCCCATCCGGCGTTCGTGTCGATCTCGAGATTTGCAACCCAGACATTGATTCCGCCCTTCAAATAGCCCTTCGTGATCTTCTGCGTCTTCTTGAGCGTGACAGCATACACGCCATTCGACTCGCTGTCGAATCCCGAGCCCGAAAGCGCAACGCCGCCTATATTGGCCGAGACCTTGCCAGCCGTCGTCACCGTTATCTTCGCAGACGACGCCCAACCATCCAGGATCGGCGTGTAGTAGCCATATATTTCCTCGTCATCGCCTTCATCCGCCCATTCGTCCGTGCCTTCGTCCTCATCGTCGGGCGTGAGGACGTTCGTATTGGCGAAACCGTTGTACGTGCCGGCAAGCGCAGCCGGGAGCAGCGCCTCCACCTTGAATGTCGCGCTCGCCGTAGAGGTGTACGTCTTGGCCTTCTTGCCGGTCCCGACGGTCTTCTTCATCGTGAACGTGACGGTGAACAGGCCCGTCTTTGACGCCGCGCCGACGATGGCCGTGCCGTTCCAGGAAAGCCCCGTCGGAAGTCCCGTCACGGACGCAAGCTTCCATCCGTTCGTCGCAAACACCTCCACTCCGAGGTCAGCGAGCGTCACACTCGTCTTCATTCCGCCGTCGAAGACGTATGGCAATAGCGTCGAAGTCTTAAGGCCTGCGATCAGTCCGTTCGCGATCGCCGCCGAAGAGTTCGGCGCGACGATCCTGACGGACTTCGACACGCTCTTCCCGGAGCGGTTCTTCGCCGTAATCTTCGCCGTATAGACGCCCGGCTTCATCTTCGACGAATCCGTCACCTTGAGGACGTATTCGTCGTCCGTATCCGGAACGCGCACAAGACCGATGCCCGCAGGCGCGCCTGAGAGCGTCACTGTCGGATAGGATAGCGAATCCGCCACGACGGCGATTTCGCGGCCTGGATCGTCCTCCGCGTACCACATGTCAGAAGGATCTACCGCCAGCGCCAAGGCGGCGTCCGCAGTCTTCTTCGCGAACACGGCGCGGACGGAGACGTTCGCCGCCCCCATCTTGAATGTCACGCTCGGCTGGCGGCACTTTACAGCGCTTGGCCAGGGCGTGCCAGGATCGTTGAGGTCTTCCCACTTCACGAACACATAGCCCTTCTTCGCCGCCGCCTTAAGCGTCACCTTGCTATTGAACGTCTTGGTTCCCGCGCCGCTCACGGCACCCGCCGTCTTGGCGGATACGGACGCCGACACCTTGTACTTCCGCACCGTCCAGCGAGCGTAGTACGTCACGTTCTTCGTCACCTTCGTAGTCGGCGTGATCTTTATCCCCTTCGTCTTCGCGGTCCACCATCCGGCGAACGCATACCCTACGCGAACAGGCACGGGCAGGTCTCCCACCGCCGTTCCCCTTTCGACTTCGCGTGCGGCTTCCTCGTCATTATCAAACGCGCCGCCGTTGGGATTGAAAAACACGAACCAAGTCTCGACCTCAGGATCTGGCTCGGGTTCAATCGGCATTGGCTCCAGCGAACCATCTGGCATATAATAGCGAATCTGCGCGTTGAAACTTCCGTTGACAAGACTCGTCTCGTTCACCTTGCCCTTGAGCGAAATCGGCAGATACACCTTCTCCAGCGCCGAACAAGAGGCAAACGCCTCCTCGCCAATTGCGACCACGTTGCTTGGAACATACACTTCGACGAGAGCGCGGCATCCGCAGAAGACCTGCTTGCCGATTTCGAGCAGCGAATCGGGGAGCGCGACGTCCGTCAACTTTACATCGAAGGCGAAGGCCTGGAACGGGATCTCCGACACACCCTCCTCCACAACAGCATTCGTGAGGCCGTTGCGGTAAGAGAACGCACATTCGCTGATGCCGCGCACGTCGCCGGGAACCGTTAATTCGGTCAGATTCGGCTGGCTGCTGCCGACAATCCATCCGTCGACCATCTCCACGTGTTCGATCGTGTTCGTGTCGAGGAACGTGCAGTTTTCGAAAGCGATATCCTCGACCACCTTCACGCTGTCGGGGATGGTGAACGACGAAAGCCCCGTGCAACGGCGGAACGACGCGTTGCCGATTACCTCAACGCCCTCCTCGACCGTGACGTTCGTCAGGCTCGTACACCACTCGAACGCGCCCATCGGGATCCGCTTGAGCGAGGCGGGAATTGTCACGGACGTCAGATTCGTGCAGCCCTCGAACGCGTTGTCGCCCATCGCGACAAGGACGTCGGGCAACGAGACGGCCGCCAACTTCTCGCAGTACCCAAACGCCAGCTGCCCGATGTTCGTGACGCCCGAGGGGATGTTCACGGCCTGAATTTTCTGGCAGCTCTGGAAGGCATAGCTCTCGATCGATTTCAGCACGGCCGGGAGAGAGACGGCCTCAAGCGACCTACAGCCGCTGAACATCGAGTCGCCGAGCGTCTCGATTCCCGGGGGAAGAACGACGCTTGTCACGTCCCGGCAATCTTTGAAGAGCCCGTCCGCAACGCCATTCACGCCGAAGAGGTCTATCGCGCCGAATGGATTGTCCACGCCCACGGCCCAGCCGGAGAGCAGGCAGACGCCAGGGACAGTCGTCTTGTCGAATATAGAGTCCGGGCATTGCTGGAACGCCCGTTCACCGACCCATGTCACGCTTTCCGGGATGGACACGCTGACGAGGGACTCGCATTGGATGAACGCACAGAAGCCAATCTTCTCCAATCCTTCGCGGAGAGTCGCGGAGGCCAGTTGATTGCATCCGGAGAACGCGCGGTCGCCGAGATGCCTGACCGACGACGGAATGTCAACGGCCGCAAGCGAGAGACAGTTCATGAACGCTTCGGTCTCGAGGACCTCGACACCGTCGCCGATCGTCGCCGTCTCAAGCGCGGAACACGCCGAAAAGGCCCTGTCGCCGATCGTCTTCACGCTGCCCGGGATGTCGACGCACTTCAGCGCATAGCACATGGTGAACGCGTCATTCGCGATGTTGGTGACCGTGTTCGGAATGTTCACGCGCTCGAGCGCCCGGCAACGGCAGAAGGCATTCTCCCCGATATCGAGGCATCCCGCGCCGACCGTCACGTTCGTGATGGTCGAACCGCTGTCGAAGTAGAACGCGTTCGGCGCGATGCGGCGGATGCCGTCCGGCAGCTTCACGCTCGTCACATTCGTGCAGTTGCGGAAAAGCCCAGGGGCCATGTCGCGAACGGGATATGTCGTATTGCCGTCCGGACCGTCAGGTCCGATCCGCGCCGGAACCACGATGTCGCCCTTGCAGGCCTCCCTCGCGTTGTAGTCCCAGAATCCCGGCGTGGAGATCGTCGCCTCGCCGTTGGACACGACATATCCCCATGTCAACTTCTGTGCCGAATCGTACCAGCGAACCTCCTCGTCCGCCTGCACCGCAAACGCCGCGGCGAGAACCGCAGCAACCAGTCTGATTTTCATTGCCACCCTTGTTTATTTTGATTGCCTAAGAACCTTAAATGGCAGGAACGTTATCTCCTATATTGATTTTGGCTAAATGCCTTCTCCATATTGCATTCACCAACGCACCCCCACAATCTTGCCATCTACTAGGAAGACTGCATAAGGCCCATATTCGTCACCGTCCCACGCAACGACCGCCGTTGCGCTAACCGTCTTCTTGTTCTTGCCGGCGCCCGTCGTGCGAGCGATCGTGGCCACTCCGTTCGATGCCACCTTCAGATTCCAGACAAGTCCATCATCGTCCGTCAGCGTCTGCGTCCCCAGTGCGACAAGTTCAGCGGCAAGCGCCTTAGCATCGGCATTGTCGCCAAATGGATTGCGCCGCGCCGAGACATAGAGGTCGGCATTCGACGGCACGAGCGCAGACTCGCCCCCGTTCAGCGCCACCAGCGCATCCGCAAGTTTCACGGTGCCGTTGAATGTTGCGACCTTCCCCGATAGCTGATCTTCCGTCCAGGGCGCATCGGGATCAAGCGTCAGCGTAAGCACGTCCGTGTACTTCTTAGCCTTCTTCCCCGTACCTACCGTGCGCGTAGTGAGAAGGTTGGCGCAGTAGCGTCCAGCTTCGTCAACCGTCCAACCTGTCCGCGCAAACGAGAGCGTCCCGACTTTGGCAGTGATCTTGCCCGCAGTAGTAACGCTTACCGTGACCTTACGTTTATAGTAGTAATCGGCATCATAGCTCCAGCCATTGAATGTGCCACGCGCAAACACGGGCAGGGCCTTGACCTGCATCTTCATAGTGAACGTCTTCGTCCAACCTAGGGCATTCTTGAATGTGAGCTTGACCGTATAGGTGCCGACCTTCGACGGCACGCCGGAAATCACACCCTTGGAGTATTTTAACCCAGGAGGAAGCCCAGTCGCCGTCACTGACGACGCCCCCGATTTTGCAATTCCGTCCTTGCCCGGCGTCGAAGCGACAGAAATGTTCTGCACCACGCCAACGAACATCGGAACCGTCTCGCCAGCCGCAACAGAGACAGCGTCTGTCGCGCCGTTGGCGCGCACGTTCACGCTGACGTCGAACCCGGGATTTACGACAACAATCTTAATTGTCTTCGTTCTCGTACCGGCGGCGTTCTTGGCCGTGAACTTGGCAGAATAAGTTCCAAGCTTCGTCGCCTTTCCGACAATGGCCCCGCCACTGTACTTCATCCCCGGCGGAAGCCCCTTGACGGTCATTGACCCCTCGGACGAAACCGGCCAGCTGACCGACTCGTTAAGCGCACAAGTGAACGACTCCTCGCCATATATTGTCGGAGCCCCTACGACCGTGAACGATATCTGCCTGACGTTGTTCTTCTCGTTCTTCTCGACAAAGTTGTTTTCGCTGTCAAGCACCGCCGTGAGCGTGTACTTGCCGGCTGGCAGGTTCTGGAGGAAGGAAGGTGTACGGTCAGTGAGATAGTACCATGAACTCTTGTTGAAATTCGACCTGTCGGTGTACCCCTCTTGCCTTCCGTTGAGAAGCAAACTGACGCGCATATTGCCGGACGCCGCCTTCTTCGTTGCATTCCACCAGCAGCAGCGCATGTAGATCGTCTGCCCGACCTTGAACGTCGTTGCCTTCTTCTTGGCCTTTGCGGACGTACTCAGGTAAAACGAGTCCGGCTCCCCCTTCATCTTCTTGAACTGCCAATCGACGCCTGACGTGGATCGCGTTGCATTGTCCTTTGACACCGTTATGTACGTTACAGCATAGTTGTCGGTCTCATTCTTCTCGTATAAGGCGCCCCCACCGTCGGCCCACACGCGAATGATATAATCGCCTACGCCGAAAGTCTTGCCGGCGAAAGCGCGCGTACATTCTCTACCGGCTCCTGCGGCAAGCGGATTACAGGCCACCCATTCTGTCTTCTTAAGAATCCAATCATCCGCAGAAGAATCGTATTTCCAAATCTGAAATGCAGTCTGGGTCTTCTTTGCTGCGGCGTCTCCATGGTTCTCCGTCCGCCAATGAACCGTCGCGGATTCAGAAACCGTGATTGAAGTTTTGGAAACCGACAGCGATGAAACCGCGAGATCGGGGAACCAGTCCCGCACGACGGTGATTGTCGTCTCAAACGAGTTGTTTGATTCGTCGGATTCGGCAACGGCATCAGAAGCGTCGGTGACAATCCTGACAGTATGCGTACCGACGCTTAAGTTTCCCAAGGAATATCCTATAACATTCACATAATAGTCTCTTGAAAGACCGTCGGTGTGCCAGTAAGTTTGCAGGACATCATCAACATAAAGACATGTATAGAAAGTTCCTTCGGCATTTACATTGCCGCAATCTATGAGCCAGCTCACATAGAGCGAATCTGTATCTAAAAACGCTGTTGCACCGTATGTGGAATTCGCCGAGGTGGAAACAACCAGCGGCGCGCTCCATCCACTCGCCATGGATGGCCTGATGTCGGGATGCGACATCAAGGAGACGATCGGCTGAAAATCCTCTGTCGCTTCTATGACGGTAAATTGAACGCTCTTTGTCGTCGTACCAGAGGAGCCGTTCGCCGTTATGGTCATGGTCGTCGTCCCTGCGGCAGATGCAATGCCGGAGATGACCCCATCGGAGAAGGAGAATCCAGAGGGCAGCCCGGACACGGAAATGCTTGCGTCCTCATCCGCCGACAGTGCAAAAGCATATGTCAAGCCCTTCACCGCGACATACCGCTCGTAACAGTAAAGACGGGGCGATGGCGTAGTATTGCTCGGAGACGCGAGAAGCGCCCTTGACGCCGCCTTTGTCAATGGGACGTCAATTTTTAGAGTCGGGTCTTCTTCGGTCATCGCATTGCTGGAGTTCGCAGACACCACAAGCTTCTTGGTAGATCGTACAACCTTTATGTTTCTTACATAGTAGGTTACAGGCAAAGAGGTGCGCAATGAGAATTGCCATTGCAAGTCATGCACACCATCGCCTGTCACAGTTACACTCTGAGGGATACTAAGCATCCCACTCTTATCAGTTTGCCAATAACCTGATGTTCGATTAACCCCATCAACATAAAAACCAAATGTGATAAAAGGATCTGGATAATCATTCATGCGTTGCGGATTTATCTGAAACACCCACTCAAACGAAATCGTAAAACTTCCTCTAACCGTCGTTTCCGTAGGAGTACCGTCAATCAACTCAAAGTCGTCCATATCATTGGAACTGCCGCCTTCGGGGGTTATATTGATTGTTTGATTTTGAATGTCCCATGCTTTCTGAAGGTCTCTGAGCATCTGCATGAATTTTTTTGCAAATGCCTGACAATTCATTGAACTTCCAACATTCCAGAAATCGACCAAACTATACCCATACAATTTACTCTGAATGCTAGCGACTTTCACTGCTAGTCCATAAACTTCTTCATCCACCTCAACAACATCAACCTCTCTATTATACCAATGCCTATAACTGTTATCATCAAACAGATTATCTTCACCAGTCCCCCATCCAATGTTGTCCTGATATAACCTCCCGTCTTCACTCTGTTTAAGACCATCAACCCAAATATGATGATGCTCAATCACTTGAGGCGGGATGGGAAGGCCAAGCGGGAAAAGGCCGAAATTCTGCAAATCAAAAGCAACACCTAGTCCCTTGCCTGTTGGTGAAATGGCATCTCCAAACGAAAGAGGCCGAGCCAATGATCTCACTGTTATCTTTTTCATGCCCATGACATCAAAAGCGCGAGTACAACCATTCTGACAATAAGAATAAAGGTTTACATCCCCACCTGATAGTTCAGACGGATCCATTTGGATGAAGCGGCCGAGGGCGGGGGAGTAGTATCGGTTGCGCATGAAGAGGAGGCCTGTGGGGTCGGTTTCGACGCCAAGCGTTCCGACGTAACCAGCCGAGGATGTCGTCTCATTGCCAACGCGCGCCTCTCCGAACGCCTTGTAGGCGCGGCGATCAACAATTGCGCCGGCACCGTCGGTAACAAGGCGCGTGGAGCCAATGAGATCGGCGTGGTAGTAGCGCGACGACGATGGCGTCGCAGCCACATCTGCGATGCGGACCGCACCGACAACTATGTGGCGTTCCTTGAGCTGGCCATTTACATATTCCGCCGCAACGGACGGCAGTGCGCCTTGCAGATAGATGCGCTCAGTCGTCACGCCGTTGTCGGTGACGCTGACGCGGTTGCCAAACACATCATATTGACAACTCCAATCAATGCCTTTAGCCGCATTCTTCACGGCGACGAGGCGGTTGAGCGTGTCGTAGGTGTAAGTTGTCGTCCCCTTCGCGTCCGTGAGCGAAGTCATGTTGCCGTCTTTGTCGTAGGTGATGGCGGTCGCAGTGGACTGCGACCCCCCCGAAATTGCGGTGTACTGGTTGAGGTTATTGACGGTATAAGTTGCGCCGTTTGCGATCGTGCGGTTACCGACGGCATCGTAGGCAAAAGCCTCGGATGGCGAATCTGGATAACGGACAGACGTCAACTGCCCGTCCTTGTCGTACCCGTAGCGTTCTTCGCCAAGGAGCGAACTTGCGCGGATGCAGCGCCCGTCGGCATCGTAGCAGTACTGGAGCGATTCGACAATCTTGCCCTCGGCATTGCAATGTTCGATAGTGACGACACGCCCGAGCTTGTCGTAGAGATAGGAAACGCTCGTGCCGTTGCCGTTCGTTTGTCTCGTGAGCCGCCCCGTCGTCTCATCGTAGGTGTTCTGGAGATAGGCATCGCCGTTGCCATCAGAAACGGACGCAAGCCGACCCAACGCATCATAAGCAAACTGCTCTACTGCGCCATCGAGCGACGTCCGAGTTTCCAAGCGCCCGCAAGCGTCGTAGGCGAACATGAAACCACGTCCCGTGGGATACGTGATCTTCGTCAACCAGTCGGCGGAATCGTACTGCATCGTCACAGTACCGGTCTCGCTGTCAGTTGCCGTCGTCACATTGCCGTGCGCATCATATGAGTAGGTGAAAGTGCGACCATTCGACCATACCTTTTTCGTCACGCGTCCCTTGGCATCATAGGTGTAGGTGACGGTCTGTCCGCGGCGGTTCGTCGACTTCACAACGTCACCTCGGCTGTTGTATTCAAGTTTCGACGCGGAACCGTCCGCGAACGTCACGGATGTTCCGCGCCCCTTCGCGTCGTAGCCGTAGGTAACGGCATGGTTTTTGGCGTCCGTCACTGTCTTGAGGTTGCCAAACGTACCTTCGTAGGCGAATGCCGTCGCCATTCCAGCGGCGGAGACTGATTTGCGCACACGCCCCAGAGCATCATGTTCAATCTTGCCGTTGAGACCAGACGGCGAAACGACCGACTTGAGAAGCCCGTCTTCCGTGTATTCCTTCGTCGAGGTGCCGCCCAACGCATCAGTCGTCTCCAGCGTCTCGCCGTAGACGCCAGTCTTGACGGTTGTCTCCGCGCCATCAGGGCCTGTCAGCGTAACAACGCCGCCATCGCGGAAAATCGTCGTCGTTTCCCTGCCGCCATTGGAGGAGATTGCCGAAACAAGACCGCTTGAGGTGTCGTATGAAAACTCACGCGTCGTGCCGTCGGGATAGACAATGCGCGAAAGCGCACGGGCCGCTGCAGTGCCGTCTGCAGCGCGGTATTCGTATAAAGTTTCCAACCCGTCAGAAGCCGTCACCTTCGTCAAGAGCGAATTGGAATATGTGTAGACCGTCTGACGACCGCAGTCATCCGTCACGGAGGAGAGCAAGCCACCCGAATAGGCGAACGTCAGTGACTGGCCGTCCGTATGTGAGATCTTCTGGAGCTTCTTTCCGTTCCACGTAAATGTCAGCACGTTGCCGCAGTTGTCGGCGATTGACGACGTGCGCATGTTGGACTTGGCAAATGTCTGTACGGTGCCGCTCTGGTAGGTCAGCGTGTAAGCGGTAGAAGATTCAGTCAAAACCGTCTTGTCGCGGGAGTCTTCCGGTTTCCACGAACCTGTCGCCTTGGTGAAGGAATACGAACCGCCGCCGGGAATGCGGAATACGAGCGTCTTGCCGTCAGACGACAATTCGGCGGATGTGGAAAGATTGTCAGTCCAGCCATAGCCGAGGATGCCGCTCGTAAAACGTCCGTACATCGCCGACGAGTACGAACGCGTGAAGGAAAGACCCATGCCACGCGCCGAGCGCGCCGCATCCGTCACGCTTGCAAGGACTGGCAAGACGGCATCTACACCAAGCGCACGATTGATTTCGATCTGCAGTAGGCGATCCAAGCGTCTGACAGGCCGGCCATCCTCCGCCAGATAGTCTGCATTGGCGCGGAGACGGCTCAAGTAGGAGTTCCATGTCGTGCCGAAACGCGATTTAAGCGTCGCAAGTGCGAACGCCCAAGCGGCATCGTCAACATACGAGGGTTTCAGGGAGACCCCGATATCCGACCACGGGAACGCCTCGGCGCTTGACTGGGTGTAGGAAATGCTTATCTGCGCTTGTTGCGTAGTGGTATAGACGAACACGGGGATTTCAACCGTCTCGCCTGCATTTAGCGAACTTGCGGGCGACTTGTCAGACGTCGCAAGGAACTCGACGGACTTGGACCATGCATCTGTTTCCGAGAACCGCACATATGCATTATTACCCGCTTCCAGACGCACATACGGTGCGACGATCGCAGAAGTTCCGTCATTGAAATACGTCACCGTCGCCGTCCTTGACACCCCAGCGCTACCTGCAGGGACTTGGACCTCACACTGAAATGCCGGATATGCCGTCATTGACGCGAATATCGTCCCCGCAAAAAGCAGTTGCCTGAAACACCCCCCGAGTTCCGTCTTCAGGAATGTGGGCACCGAGTTTCCTGTAAGTTTTATCATTTCCTGTAGCCCTCTTCTTTCTCCTTGTCAGCACAGACGGGAAACGCCCTCATCATGTGCATGTGGAGATGCACCGCTGTCTTTGTGCTAATATTCTATCAGATTTCAGCCTACCAGTAAAGTAGGCAACGCAACTTTTTAGGACTTCGCGATTCGTTAGAATAGTGTGCACCCGGTCAAGAAAGTAGGTTCTTTCGAGATGGGCCCATTCGTCAAATACTGTGCACCATAGTAAAC
>OCTX012248075.1_pt1 | contig 10866 bp, 7 predicted proteins | sample 1539691 | NCBI WGS metagenome assembly OCTX01 (sample SAMN02144231, study PRJEB22623) | gut metagenome | biome: sheep rumen | host: Ovis aries | place: New Zealand | reverse complement strand
GACATCAAAGATGACTGCAAGCATTTCAACTTCTCCATTCCCGTCGGCATCTCCTACGAATACCAGAACTTCGTCCTCGACGCCCGCTACAACATCTCGCTGACAAGGGCCAACAAGGAAACCGGTCCGAACAACGACAAATATCGCAGCGACCTGGTGACACTCACCATCGGCTATAAGTTCAGCCTGTAGGTAACCCGCTGACAGGTAACAGCCGTCATTAACTCATTAGCGGAGAGACGCAAAGTAATCCCTGATTAGCGGAGAGACGCGAAGTAATCCCTGTAGACCTGTTCGTCGACGGCCGCATCCGTCATCACCTCGAGCACCATCGGTCGCTCGGGGTTTTCCGTCAGCAGCCAGTCGATACCCTCGCACATCTCATCCATATTGGTGGCCTGGCGGTAGCAGACAGCATTCTGCCGACAGATGCCCTCCGCCGTGGTGTGGTGCTCGGCAGCCACAAGAGTGTCTCGAGCCGCACTCTGTTCCAGACCGGGCAGCATGTTGAAGATAGCCCCCTTGCCATTGTTCATCAGCAGGATGCGCAGATTACCCCGTAGGTTACGGTTCCACAGCGCATTCTGGTCGTAGAAGAAACTGAGGTCGCCGATGACACAGAACACCCGTTCGGCGGTGACACACGAAAAGCCCGCTGCCGTGCTGAGCGAGCCCTCGATGCCATTGACACCACGGTTGCAGTAGACGGTGTGGGCAGCATAGATATTAGCCAGACGGATGGCGGTGCTGTTGGCGTAGTGGACGGCCTCTCTACCCGTTCGCTCCGGCTGGCGCGAAAACTGCTGTTCGAAATATCTGACGGCAGCCATCTGCGAGTAGGCGGGAACGTAAGCCCCGACTTTCTGACGGATGCCGGCAAGCAGCGCCTGCCATTGGCTGACGAAGGGATGAGGCTGCTGTTCCAGGTTGAAGCGCAGCATGTCGGCCACCACGTCGGGGTCGCCCTGCACCACATGAGTCAGATTCATAAACGTATCGTTCACCTCGCCCGTTCTGTTCACGGCCCAGGTCTCCTTGGCCTTGCGGAGAAAATGCTTGAGCCGCTTGCTGACGATGGCCCCCCCTGTATAAAGCACGAAGTCGGGCACATAGGCCTCATCATCGCCCACCATCATCACCGCCTCGTCCATAAGCGGATTCATGGGCTGTCCGGCAATGAGCATCGGACGTCTGGCCTGCATGAACATCCGGCAGACATGCGACAGTGTGCTGCCTGAGATGTCGGCAGGCGTACAGTCGATTACCCGCTCGTCGGGCAGCGATGCCTCGGAGAAGCGGAAGAGGGGTTCGGTGATGGGCACATTGATATGCACCGGACCACATTTGACCAGCAGAGCCTCGTTGACGAGGCGGTTGCAGTGCCAGCGCGACTCAGCATCGTGGGGTTCGGGCAGGGAAACTGCCCGACACACGAAAGGAGCGAGGGCGGTCGGCTGTGGGAGCGTCTGACCGTCGAGTTGGTCGATCCAGGCCGCCGGGCGGTCGGCAGAGACGACCACCACGGGGCGGTGCTGATAGTAGGCTTCGGCCACGGCAGGCAGCAGGTTGAGCAGGGCAGTGCCGCTGGTGACGCATACGACCACCGGTTGCTGCAGGGCTTGCGTCATGCCGAGGGCATAGAAGCCTGCCGAGCGTTCGTCGGTGACGGGATGGCACGTGATGTCGGGACTCTCATTGAAGTTGTGTACGATGGGGGCATTGCGGCTGCCGGGGCATACCACGGCATGGCGGATGCCGTGCTTGACGAGCAGGGCCGTGAGGATGTTGATGCTAGGTTTTTCGGAGAACATGGTAGGAGGGGGTTAATGGGGCCTATGGGGCTCATAGGGCTTATGGGGCTCATAGGGCTCATGGGGCTCATGGGGCTCATAGGGCCTATGGGGCTTATGGGCCAGGAGGGTGCGCATGGTTTCTTGTTTGGCCACAGTCTCTTGCCACTCCTGCTCCTCGTCGCTGTCGGACAAGAGGCCACCGCCGGCATAGAGGCGGTAACGGTCGGGGGTGATCTGCATACAGCGCAGGGAGACGTAGAGACGAGTGAGGGACGAGGGATGAGGGACGACGGACGAGGGATGAGGGGCGACGGACGAGGGATGAGGGGCGACAGGTGAGAAATTCAGAGGCCCCTGGAAGCCGCTATAGTAGAGGCGCGGGGTGTGCTCGTTGTTGAGAATGAAACGGAAAGACTCGCCTTTTGGGAGACCACAGACAGCCGGTGTGGGATGGAGTGCCTGCAACAGTTCGCCGACTCCTATATTATATAATAAGGTGAACGAGAAATCACTGCGGAGGTGCACCAAGTTGGCAGCCCTGACCGTACGAGGTCCCTCCTCACGGATGTCGTCGGAGAAATGCTTCAGACACTCCATGATATAAGTAGCCACATAGCGCTGCTCCTGAATATTCTTAGTGCTCCACGTCACCTGTTCACCTTCGCCTTGCAGTTGCTCGCCCTCCAGCCGCATGGTGCCGGCCAGGGCGATGGTGTGCCAGCGACTCCCCTCCCCTTCGAGCAGAATCTCGGGTGTGGCGGTGAGCCACAGGCCGCTCTTTGACGTATAGGTCAGGGCAACAAACAGGCGCGGATACATCTGGCAGGCGTGTTGGAAGAGCGTCAGCACATCACATCCGCCTCCAAAATCTTCTCCGACATTTCCTCCGACATGCCCGAGGCGAGGTTCCTCCGCACAGCGACTCAGCACCAACTTACGGTAACGGCCGGTCTTCAACTGCTCGTGAAAACGACGGAAGTCCTCACCATAGGCTCTACGCTCAGCGTTTGGAATGTCCTCACCATAGGTTTCGGTGCTGGACGTTGAACCGCTCGCAACGCAGGCTTCAAAGCAGGGGTTTGAAGGCTCCAAACGACCGGTTTGGAGGCTCCAAACGTCGGGTTTGGAGGCTTCAAACTCCCAGTCAGCAGGGAGATGACAGAGCGAGGCATCGGCAAACACCTCCACGCGGTCCGGTCGGATGAGCACGATGGGATGCTCGCTACTGATGGCAAAAGGGGCTACGACGAAGCCCTGCCGTCCGCTCAAGTCAGCACACGACAGCAGTTCCTCTGGTTCGCCTGCCGTCTGCTCCACGAGTGTCACCTGCTGCTCATGAGGAAATCTGTAGAGTGCGAAGCCCGTCATTTCTGCCTGATAATATAATTGGTGACACGCACATTAGAGATCAAGTCGCCCGATGTATCCCTGATATCCACATTCCAGACGTGGAGGGTCGTCCCCTGATGTAGCAGGCGAGCCGTAGCCGTCACGGTGTCGCCCTCGACCACCGCCTTCACATGACTGCCGCTGACCTCGATGCCCACGCAGGCACAGCCTTCGCACAGCGACGACGAGCCGACGCCGGCCACATTTTCTGCCAATGCCAGCGAGGCTCCGCCGCTCAGGAATCCGAAGGGCTGCCGGTTGCGCTCATCGACCTTCATACGGGCCATACACGTATCGTCCTCGGGTGTGGAGATGAACTCCATCCCGAGGGCGGTACTCATATTAGGCATTGACTCAATGATCTTCTTTATTCTGTCTACATTCATATCAGATAAACAACGAATACTCCTTCACCTCCCATGCCAGTGCACCGGCACCGAGCACGTCGCGCTCCTCGTCGTTGAGGATGCTGATGAGCAACTTCACCTTGCCCTTAAGGTTGTGGAACACATGCTCCTCGAACGAATGGCTGGCCGGTTCGAGCAACCAACGGCCTGCGTGGGTGATGCCGCCACCGATCACCAAGGCATCGGGATTGAGGATCGAGGCATAGTTGGCCATGCCGATACCCAGTTGGATGCCCACCTCGTGGAACACCATCACGGCCAGTTCATCGCCCTCTTCACAACACCGGAATATGTCGTGTGGACTCTTAATCTCACGCTCTCGCATCAGCGACGGACGCGGGTCGCGCTCCAGTATCTCTTTTGCCGTTCGGACGACACCTTTGGTACCCACATAAGCCTCCAGACAGCCCTTGTTGCCACAGCCGCAGAGACGGCCGTCGTGCACGATACACGTATGGCCAACCTCGCCCGAAAAGCCATCAGCCCCCAGGTAGAACTTCCCCTTTGTAAAGATGGCACTGCCTACACCGTGGCCGATATTGATGAAGATGAAGTCCCGCAAGCCATGGGCAGCACCGTAGACATATTCGCCCAGCGCCCTCACATGGGCATTATTGCCCAGAGCCACGGCCAGTCCGAGACGGTCGCGCAGCATGGCAGCCAACGGTGTCGACCCCTTCCATGGCAGGTTAGGCGGATACTCGATGCAGCCGGTCTTAAAGTTGCCACTCGGTGCGCTGATACCAACCGAGCGTATGGTCTCGTATCCACCATTATCCTCTACCAGTTTCAAGATGCTCTCGCTCAAGTGGGCGGCGTAGTCATTGACATTAGGATAGTCGGTCGTCGAAAACTCATCCTGGGCGATAATCGTCCCACGCATGTCAACAATGGCAAATACCGTGCGCTCTACACTGAGGCCAACACCCACCACTCGCGATTTTATTGTTCCTTCAATCATATTAAGATTAGGTCAAAAAGTTAGATTATGACTGCAAAAATAGGTATTATTTCGGGAAATGCCAAAGGATTTGCCGTTTTTCTTTGCATAATTCAACATATTTTCTTAATTTTGCCACCGATAACTCGTTTATCGAACATTTTAAGTAACAAAAAAGCAAAGAAATGAAAAAAGTTTTCGCAATCGCTGTGGCAGCCCTGTCGCTGACATTTGCAGCCTGCACCGATGGTGCACAGAACGAAGAGGCTAACGCCTTAGTAGAAGATCTGAAAGCCCAGTTGGAGTCTGGTGACGCTTCCGGCGTACAAGGCACCCTGGCTACCGCCCAGGAGAAGATCGCCGAACTCGTAGCCAAGGATCCCGAGGCCGCCAAGACCTATGTGGCCAAGGTTCAAGAGTTCGTGAAGGAGAACCAGGAGAAGATCGTCGCCCTCGTTGGCGACAACGCCGTGGCTCAGGGCCTGGTGACCACACTGGTGAACACCCCCGCCGAGACCGTGATCAGCACGCTGACCGCCGGACAGAGCGTCATCGACAACGCCCAGCAGGCTGCCGAGGGTCTGCAGGACTCGCTGGAGAGCACCGTGAGCGATGCCATCGACCAGCAGGTGGACGAGGCCCAGAGCGCCGTTGAGGAGAAGGTCAACCAGACCATCGACGAGGCCAACCAGAAGGCCAACGAGAAGATCAACGAGGCTGCCGACAAGGCCAACGAGAAGATCAACGAGGCTGCCAAGAAACTGGGCTTCTAATCACGCCACAGCCAAATTGACTTGCAGAACAGATCGGGGCATTCATTGAACAGGTTTGCCCCGATTCTTGTTTTCCACATTATCCTTGCAATCATTTTTTACATTATCTTTGCAATCAAAAACCAAACTAATGATGAGAAGACTTCTACTTACGCTCCCCCTCTTAATTGCCGCCATTAGCCATGTGCTGGAAGCAGAAGCGCAGATGATGGACCCTGTGCATTTCCGTTCGGAACTGAAGACGACAGGAGGCAACGGGGCCGAGATTATCTTCCAGGCAACCATCGACGACGGATGGCACGTCTACTCGACCAACCTAGGCCAGGACGGTCCCATCGAGGCCACGTTCAACGTGAACAAGATAGAAGGTGCCGAAACAGTGGGCCCGCTGACGGCTCGCGGCAACGAGATCAAGAAGTATGACGAGATATTCGGCATGGAACTGAAATATTTCGAACGCTCGGTGACCTTCGTCCAGAAGATACGCTTCACCCAGCCCCGCTACGACATCGACTGCTATCTGGAGTACGGGGCCTGCAACGACAAGAGTTGCCTGCCACCGTCGGAGGTTGCGTTTAAGAAGAGCGGGGAGGCACCCGCTGCTGCTCCCCGACAGGAAGCGGCTCCCGCTGCGCCCCAACATGAAGCAGTCACCGCAACGCTTTCCCAACAGGGAGAGACAGCCATACAGGGACTGGCGGACACGGCAATGACAGATACTGCCGCAACAGCCACGCAAGCCACCACAGGCGAGGAGCGTCCGGAGACGGCAGACCTCTGGCAACCAGTCGTCGCCGAACTCCGTGCCCTGGCCAGCGGCGACAACATCGCCGACCAGTCGTTAGCCTATATCCTGCTGGCGGGATTCGTCGGCGGTCTGTTGGCGGTGTGTATGCCCTGCATCTGGCCCATCATACCGATGACGGTATCGTTCTTTCTGAAACGGGCCAAGACCGACAAGAAGAAAGGCATCCGCGATGCCATCACCTACGGCCTGAGCATCATCGTGATCTATCTGGGGCTGGGACTCTGCGTGACCGCCCTCTTCGGCAGCGACACGCTCAATGCGATGTCGACGAATGCCGTCTTCAACATCTTCCTGTTTGTGCTCCTCGTAGTCTTCGCCCTGTCGTTCTTCGGATGGTTTGAAATCAAATTGCCCGACAGTTGGGCCACCAAGGTAGACCAGAAGAGCGAGAAGTTCTCCGCCAAAGCGGCAGCCAACGCTTCATGCTTCACGTTCCACTCTTTATCTTCCATCTTCCTGATGGCGTTCACCCTGGTGCTGGTATCTTTCTCGTGCACGGCACCCATCATCGGACTGCTGCTCGTAGAGACGACGACCAGCGGCAACTGGCTGGCACCGGCCGTGGGCATGCTGGGCTTCGCCATAGCCCTGGCACTGCCCTTCACACTCTTCGCCCTGTTCCCCTCGTGGCTCAAACAAGCCCCGAAGTCCGGTTCATGGATGACGACCATCAAGATTGTGCTGGGCTTCATCGAACTGGCCTTCGCCCTGAAGTTCTTCTCCGTGGCCGACCTGGCCTACGGCTGGCATCTGCTGGACCGCGAGGTGTTCATCTCGCTGTGGATTGTCATCTTTGCGCTGCTGGGCGCCTACCTCTGCGGCTGGCTGAAATTCCGGGAAGACGAGATTGGCGGCAACCTGCACAAGCCGATGCCCGTGGTTTGCATCATGGGCGGACTGGTGTCGCTGGCCTTCGCCGTCTATATGGTGCCCGGCCTATGGGGCGCACCGTGTAAGGCCATCAGTGCCTTTGCACCACCGATGAACACACAGGACTTCAACCTGAACAGCAAGGTGGTTGAGGCACGCTTCACCGACTACGAACAGGGCATGGCTGCTGCCCGTGCCGAGGGTAAGCCGGTGCTGATCGACTTCACCGGCTTCGGTTGCGTGAACTGTCGTAAGATGGAGGCTGCTGTATGGACCGACCCCCGTGTGGCTGAGATGCTGACCAACGACTTCGTGCTCATCTCGCTCTATGTCGACGACAAGACGGCGCTGCCGGAACCGATGGAGGTCGTCGACGAACAGGGCGGCACTAAGACCTTGCGCACCATCGGGGCCAAATGGAGTTATCTGCAGAGCCATAAGTTCGGTGCCAACGCCCAGCCCTTCTACGTGATACTCGACGCGGCCACCGGACAGCCCCTGACCGGCAGTCGCGGCTTCGATGAAGACATCGACGGCTACCTGCAGTTCCTGAAGACAGGACTGACGCGATAGTCCGGGCCTCACAATGCCAAGGTCGTCCGGGCCTCACAATGCCAAATCAGGGATTCCTTCGCTTATACGCCAAGGAATCCCAGTCGTTTACATGCTGGAGAAGATGGCACCGAAGAGGGCGCCGAAGAACAGAAGTACGATCAGCGTGCCCAGATTGGCCAACAGCGAGATGATAAAGGCTGCCACAGCAAAGCCACGCGGTTTCTTAAACATCGCAATGAACCCCAGGAGCATGGTGATAGGGAAGGCGACCAGGAAGATGAAGCCTATGCCTATCCAACTGGTGGTCAGCAAACCGAACAGCGCCACCATGGTGAGTATAAAACTGACCAGGCCCAACGTGTTTTCTTCCTGCTTGGGGATAAACAACGGGCGACGACGCGGACGCTGCCGAGGTTGCTGCTCCTGAGATGAGCCCTGAGACTGAACGACCACAGGCTCGGCATGAGCAACAGGGGTCGGCTGCGGTTGTTCATTACCGACGTCAGCGCCACACTGTGGACACCATAGTGCTCCATCAGCCACTTCGGCTCCGCAATTCGTACATTTCTTCATAACTAACTGTCCTTTAAAGAGAATTGTCTATATTTGTGGTTGCAAATATAGACAATTCCTGTGACATCACCAAATATTTTACTTGATTTTCGGTTTCAGTTCGTCTGGCGAGTCGTTGGTGAACATATTCACTGCCGGTGCCTGCTCAGTAAAGAAGTGGCTGACAGTCGATGCGTCGAGGGTCAGCGTAGGCCGGAAGTCATCGCTCTGCATATAGGCGACGATGGCTTTGCGCATCTGACGGGCAACGACACGATGTTTCAGGTCGCTGCTGATATCCATGGTGGTCATGAGCAGACGCCCCTTCCCCACCCTGGCCTCGATGAGCATGCCCAGTTTGCGCGACACATGCCACGTGTCGATGGGCTGGATGGGCGACTGATAGTCAGCCGGCAGTTCGCGTAGGTTCATCACCTGCGCCTTGTTGAGCAGTTCCCACCAGTTCAGGTTCGACCAGTCGTCGGTGGGGAAACCATACTTGAACAGCGGATGCGCCGTGTCGATAGTGGCACCTGTGGTATGGGGAGGCCGCATCTTAAACCACGAAGTATTCCAGAACACCGGCAGATAGGTCTGCTTGACATCGCTGCCCAGCGTCACCTTGCCGGCTGCCGTGAGGAGCACCGTGCCGCCTTTCCTGAGGACTTCCAGCGCCTCCGGGGTCAACTCGGTGTATTCGGAAATCAAGGACTTTTCGGAGTTTCCGGAATATCCAGAATATCCGGAAAATCCGGAGTTTCCAGTAATTCCAGAATCTTCAGAATCTCCGGCATCCGCCGGATAGACCCAGAAGTCCCAGCGGTTGCTGGCGATATTGCCCAGAGTGACCGACAGCGTCATTTTCGTAGGCTCCGTGATGTCGGCCAACGAACGGGTGACGGTGCACAAGGGATGATTCTTGCCGACAGCGATGACACCCGTGCTGATGGTATCGGCCGCATAGAGCGAGCCGTCGCCCCGCCATATCTGCCAGAGAGCCTTGCCTTCAGCCAGGGGGCCATAGAGGGCGTTCATCATCTCGACGGGCACCTGCAGCATCTCATCGTTGGTATAGACAAACTTCGGGAATCGGGCCAGCAGCACCACCGGACTGCAGAACTCACGCCACTGTCGGGCCGTGCAGTAGCCCTTCTCTCGCCAGAAGGCATTGAGCACGCCGACGAGTGCCGTGCCCTGTCCGCTGTAGTCGTTGAGCCCCAGCAGTTGGAAGCCGGCATAGTCTTTGGTACGCAGGTTACGCTCTATCTCGTACTTATAGCAGAGCGTCTGCAGTCGACCGCTGGCCATGAGGAATTTCTCCGCCTGCGAGGCCATGCCGTTGTCGCGCAGCAGGTCGCGGAAGATTTCCAGATTGCCTGCTTTGTAAGCCCCGGTGTATTGCGGTATCTCCTTGAAGTCGGGGAAGGCGCACCACTGCCCCTGCTCATGGGCGATAATCGGTGTACGGTTGGGCACTGTGTCTTTATAATTACGCGGAAATTCGATACCGCTATAGTAGTCGTCATCACTGCCGGGGGCACGACGGTCCCAGTCAAGCCCACGGGCACCTCCCTTCACATGATACTGCGAACCGCTATCCCAAGCCCAGCCGCCACCGACAGAGGCACCGCAATAAACCCGCGTCGAGTCGTAGTCGTGCATCGCCTTCACCCAGTCGTCGCAGTATCTGACCCAGTCGCCGGCAGGCTCATTGCCTGCAGCCATCATCACAAACGAGGGGTGATGGCCGTAGGTATCGACGATACGCTTCGACTCGTCGAGCAGATACTGGTCGATGCCCATGCCACGCCGCAGCCGCACACCGTGGTTAGGCCACGACGGCCCCTCCGGTTGCAAGTAGATACCCACCCGGTCGGCAGCGCAGAAGGCAGCCTCTGGCGGACAGTAACTGTGAAAGCGCACGTGGTTCAGCCCGTACTCCTTACATTTCTTAAAGATACGCATCCACTCGTCCTCGTCCATCGCCGGATAGCCGGTCTCGGGAAAGACGCAGTTCTCCACGGTGCCACGCAGAAACAGGGGGCGGCCGTTGATGTAGAACTGCCGGTCCTTGATACGGATGTCGCGCAGACCGAACTGCATCTCGTAGACGGTCTCGCCGGCCAGCACTGTCAACCGGTAAAGGTTGGGATGGAACTCATCCCACAGTTTCATCTGGTCGTTGAGCAGAAACATCAACTTCACCTTGTCGCCCTCGGCCACCACCGAATGGCTCTGCAAAGGTTTCGCTCCCACCTGACCGTCGTGCAGCGGCCGTATGTCGGCACTGACCAGATAGTCTCTCAAAGGCATGAAACGTACGCCGTCGACATGATTGTCGAGTTGCACTTCGACGGTCAGCACCCGCATGGGTATGTCGGGAATGATCCGCACATGCTCGATATTGAGCCGCTCCCACTGCGCCTGCAACTCGATGCGCCCCACGATGCCGTTCCAGTTGCCCTGGGTCTGGTCGGTCACGGAGTGGGAGTCCTGCCCCACGCACACATTCTCGATGCCGTTGTAGACACGTATGGCAATCTCGTTGCGCTCACCGGCCTTCACATAACGCGTCACGTCGTACTCGTGAGGCACTGAGAGCGACATCCGGTGGCCCACTTCCCTGCCATTGACGAATACCGTCGTCTCGATGTGCGGCCGCTCCAGGAAGAGCACGATACGCTGGTTTTTCCAATCGTCGGGCACGTAGATGGTACGCCGGTACCAGGCGTTGCCCACATAGTGTCTCTCCGGTGTCAGGAAGAACGGGAATTTCATG
>OCTX012248558.1_pt1 | contig 10867 bp, 5 predicted proteins | sample 1539691 | NCBI WGS metagenome assembly OCTX01 (sample SAMN02144231, study PRJEB22623) | gut metagenome | biome: sheep rumen | host: Ovis aries | place: New Zealand | reverse complement strand
TGATGAAGGCCGCAGGAAAGGTGGACGGCAAGGTGCAGCACTTCTCGGGACACTACCACCAATTTGACGACCTCACCTACACCAGCACCGTGAACAGCAGCAACAAAGTACACGACTACACCGTGGCCGCACCAGGCAACACCAAACAGGCGAACAACGCATACGTGGTGCTCATCAAGCGCGGTGAAGGCGTGAAGGAAGTCATCCAAGCACAATTCTAAATGAAGAGCCGACTATGAAAGCCCCGATAAGACATCTATACACGGTCCTCGCGCTGCTGGCCTTTGGCGCTCTTCCCGCCCAGGCCGACACGGACAAGCTGACCACGGCCGACGGATGGACAAAGATTAACGCTCTGCCCACGGCCGACGACATTGCCAACAACTACTACGTCTTCGTGGACGACACGCGCAACCTGATGCTCGGCGTGGCAAAGGGCGCGAACCAGAACACGAAGTGGTACTCGCTGGGCGTCTACTACCAAAACTCGGTAGAGCCCACCTCGGCCGACATCAACGGCAAGACGTGGATGCTGGAAAGCTATAAAACGGGCTTCGCCTTGCGCAACCTGGAATACAGCGTGTCGCCATTCCAGACAGAGTGGAACGCTTCATGGAAATTTGACACCAACGATGTCTACGCCACCCCCAACGAGTGGACGCAAGTGAACCTGAGCTATCAGCCCGACGGCTATTGGACGCTACAGAACGGCAAATATCCCGATTCAGGATACATCGGACCGTGGAACGAGAACAACTTCGTCAACGGTGCCGAATGTGCGGCCAACAAGACAGGCAACAACATCGGCCATTTCCAAATCTATGCCATCAGCCGCAATCGCTTCAGGCAGAACCTGCTTAAGAGTGCCTCCGAGAGCAACCCCGTGGACGTAACGCCCTGGTATGTCAGCAACGCCACCTTCGACGCCAACAACCGCAGCGGATGGACAGAGGAGGGCTCCGGCGGAAACAACAACACGAGCATAGGCTGCGAAATATGGCATCGCTCTAACTTCAAGATTTACCAGAACATCACAGTGCCCAACGGTAAATATAGGGTGTCGCTACAGATAGCCGGTACCGAAGGAGCCGGTCAGGTGTATGGCACCGGTTCCGTATGCGGCAATAGCATTGCCGCCACCGCCACTACCGCCACAGCCACCTCGTCGGCTGCAGCAAAAAGCAATTTCCAAAACACGGTGCTCGCCATGATTCAAGACCGCACGTTCGGAAAGGTCACTACCGGCGATATAGAAGTAGGCAACGGCGCGATGGAGATAGGCATGAAGTGTGAGACGACCGACCAGTGGCTCGTGTTCGACAACTTCAAGCTCTATTGCACCGGCATAGACCAGACGGCCTACGACCGCGCGGAGCTGCTGGCCGCGCTGGAGCGGTTCGAGAACGGCTATAACCTGGCCGACGGCACGGACTACAGCCGCCAAACGATGAGCGCAGAAGCATGGACGACGCTGATAGAAAAGGTGAACGCCGCCAGCCAAGCACTCGACGACGCAACGCAGAGCGACAACTACACCGCAGTAAAAGACGAGCTCGTAGGACAGATGGACGCCACCGACACCTCGCTGCGCCTCTTCAAGAGCTACAAGGCGATGGCCGACGGCACCAGTTCCCTGTGCGGCAATAGCATTGCCGCCACCGCCACCGCCGACACCGACACCGACACCGACGCCTCGGAGCAGGAAGCCATCACGGCACTCAACACCGCCTTCGCAGGCTACGCCCTGGCGCAGGACGCCAGCATCGACATGGGCGCCTTCCTCGGCGAGAACCTTGACTTCAGCGCAGCAGAAGGAAGCATCCTCAACAATGACAACAGCAACAACATCCACGACGTCAGCGGATGGGAAGTGGACTACGCCGATGCCGACGCATGGGCCTCGCTACTGACCCACCAAAGCGGAAACGACGGCCAGCTCTACATACGCAAGAACTGGGGCAGCGCAGCCACCAAGCTCACAGCCACCAAGCAGAAGATGCTACCCGTGGGAAAATACGCGCTCTCCTTCTCGTGGAACAGCGACATGAAGAACATGAGCAACCTTTCGCACTACAGACTCGGCGAGACGACCGTAGCCCTGGGCGAAACGACCTCGGGGGCCGAGACGTTAGAATATGAGTTTGAGGTGACGGGCGAGGCCCAGCCCTTCGACCTCGTCTTCGGCTTCAAGAAGACCGGCACTGGCAATACGCCCGCCCAGATTGTCGTGGACAACGTGGTGCTCACCTACACGCAGCCCACGGTAACCCTGGCCAATGACGCCGACAACGCAACGGCCATCGCCGACAACGACGGCTACTTCTGCAACGTCACGCTCAACGGCCGCACGCTCTTCAAGGACGGCTCGTGGAACACGCTGTGCCTGCCCTTCGGCATGACCGCCGAACAGGTGGCCGCACAGCTGGCCCCCGCCGCTCTGATGGAGCTTGACACGGAAGAATCGGCAAGCTATGAGCACCCGACAGGCATAGACGGCAACACGCTCTACCTGAACTTCAAGAACGCAACGGCCATCAGCGCAGGACGGCCCTACATCATCAAGTGGAACGCCGCCGAGAGCACCGAGTGGACGAACCCCACCTTCCGAGCCGTGACCATAGCCAGCAAAGCTGCCGACAACATTGAGAGCGCCGACGGCTCCGTGAGCTTCCAGGGCATATACGCCCCCGCCGACCTGGCCAAGGGCGACAAGAGCAACCTCTACCTCGGCGACGGCAACGCGCTCTGCTGGCCGGAGGCCGAAGGATTCAAGGTGAACGCCTTCCACGCCTACTTCAAGCTGAACGCAGCAGCCACACAGGCACGCCAGTTCGTGATGAACTTTGGCAACGAGGCAACGGGAATCAGGGAAATAGCCGACAGCAAGCCCGCAAACACTAACTGCTACGACCTGCAAGGCCGAAAGATAGCAGACAACAAATTGCACAAAGGACTCTACATCAGCAACGGAAAGAAAATAATCGTCAAATAAATAAAGCAAGTACAATTATGAAAAAGCATTATCAGAGACCGGCCACAAAGGCCGTAGAGGTGAAAGCCACCTTATTAGTGGACTCTCCCGCCGTTACCAACATTAATTCCAGCGGCGCCGACTTCAAATATGGCGGAGGAAGCAACACTACCGCCCGCGGCCGCCGGGGCAGCTCTTGGGAAGACGAAGAGGAATAGAAGACGACGCCAAGACGCAACTATTCCACACGAAAAAAGGACAGTCCATCATGCGATGGGCTGTCCTATTTTTATCATTAATGTCCAGGGCTACCTGCTTACTGGCCTTTCAGGCCTTTGACTGGCCAGCCCCTGTTCTTTTTACATTTATCCGATAGGATGCTTACTTCCTGTCTGGACTTACTTCACCAGCACCTTCTTGCCATTGACGACATAGATGCCGGCGGGCAGGCCCTCGAGGGTGGTGACGGCGGTGCGCACCTTCATGCCCGAGACGGTGTAGACGTTGAAGGCGGCTGCATCGCCGATGATGTCCTCAATGCCGCTCTTCTCGGTGATGGTGAGCGTACCGGCCACGTAGTTGAACGTATAGTTCTCGGCCTCGCCGCCCGAGACGGTGATGGGATATTCACCGGGCAGACTGGAGGTGTTGGCCATCGTAGAAGCCACGGGCTTCGTGGTGAGCACAGCCTCGGTCTGATTGTTCTTGAAGCCGCTATAGGTGATGGTAAACTCAGGATTGGGTTCGCCCTCCTCGCGCTTGACGTCGTTGGCCTTCACGGTGAGCACAGCCTTGTTGACGGTGAGCATACCGGGCTCGTACTGGAAGGTGTAGTTGGTGGCAGCACCGCCCGAGACGGAGATGACGTAGACGGCAGCATCGCTCACCTTCGTGGCCGTGGTGGTGGCAGTGGGCTTGGTGGTGAGGACGGCATCGGTCTCGCCGTTCTTGAAGCCGCTGTAACTCACGGTCAGAGCGGGATTCTCATCGCCATACTCACGCGAGGCAGCATTGGCCGTGACAATCAGCTTGGCGGGGGTGATGGTCAGCTTGCCGTTGACGAAGGTCACATTCTCGTTCTCCACCGAGCCCTTGGCGATGACGATGTCGTAAGTGCCCACGGCCGACGTCTTCGTGGCGGCGCAGGTGATGCTCGGCGTGCCACGGAGGATGGCCGTTCCGCTCTGCTCGAACTCGAAGGCGGGATTCTCCTCGCCATACTCGCGGGTGTAGCTCTTTGCCGTCAGGGCCAGTGTGCCGGAGGTGATGGTCAGCGTGCCGTTGACATAGCTCAGCGTGTAGTTCTTGGCCGAACCGCCAGTCACGGTGATGGGATAGGTGCCGGGGGCGCTGGTCTTCGTAGCGGTGGTGGTGGCCACGGGCTTCGTGTCGAGCACGGCCTCGCTCTCGCCGTTCTTCCATCCGGTGTAAGAGATTGTGAACGCGGGGTTGTCGGTATTCTCCAAGCGGGTCTTGTCGTCGGCCTTAACCGTCAGCGGAGCAGGAGTAATGGTCAGCGTTCCGGCCACGCCCACGACGTTGGCACCGGTGACGCTACCCTGAGCGACGAGGATGGGATAGGTGCCCACGGGCGATGTTGCCGTAGCGGCACACGTGAGCTGGGGCGTACCGTTGAGCGTACCCGAAGCGGTATAGGTGAAGGCGGGGTTGGCATCGCCATAGACACGGGTCACATTGTTGGCCGTGACGGTAATATCGACCACCTGGGCCTCCTCGTACTCCTTCTGAGTGACCAGCTTCAGCTCGGCAGGAGCCGTAGAGGGCACGACGAGATAGGCCGTGTTATGGGGAAGATACTTGTGGGTGGCCCTGGGACTGCCGTTCTGCTCGACAACGAGGTCAGCGTCGGTAGCCTTGACGAAACCGAGCGAGCCGTCGCTGGTCTTGCCCAAGATACGCATGGTGGCAGGGTCGTACTCCAGACAGTCAATATGGTTGGCGTTGCTGTAGTGCGTGTTGGGCGTGTTGCAGAAGAACACACCTGCCATCTGGTTGCCACTGATGGCAGGAGCCTCGGTGGTAAGGATGTTAAGGCGGTTGTTGGTGCTCTGGTTGGAAGAGCACTTCACGTAGATGGGGGTTGAGCGGGGCACGTTGCCCTCAATCTTCTTATAGACGGCCAGGCCCTTCGAGGCATCGACGGTGGTGACATAGAAAGCCTCCATGCCCGACGAAGCGAACGAGAAGTTAAAGTCGGCATAGAAGTCCTTATACCAGTCGGAGCCAATCTGAATCGTGGGCTTGATGCCGAAATAGTTGTTGTCGTCGGTGCTTGAGACGGGCAGCACGTTCCAGCGGAAAGACTGATTGGTGGCCGAGAAATTGTTGATTCCGACGCCGCCGAAATCGCCAAACTCGGAGTTGTTCTCCCAAAGATACTTCGTAACGCCCGACATGCTGGCGAAGGTGGAGTAGGTGCCGTCGGCATTGGCCTGCAGCTGCAGTACATGCTGCACGATTTCGTACACGCCCGTTCCCTGCGACTGAAGGTCGTACTTGTTGTCGACCCTGTGTTCGGCATAGATGACCGAGGCGGGGTTGGTAAGCACGGTTTCCTCGCTGAACTTAAACGTGCGCAGAGCCCCCAGGTCGGCATCGGCCGACGACATAATCAGCGTGCCGTAGTCATCGATAAGGGTGATGTAGCGCTTGCTCTTCACGTTCTGCACACGATAGTAGCCCGAAGGGGGCAGCGACTGTGCCAGAAGTGACAAGGAGAAAGTGGTCAGAGCCACTGAAAAAAACAATCTTTTCATAATCATTTCTAATACTTTCAGTCTAATTACTAGTTTTCAAAAAAATTCCCCTCCTGTTTTGAAATAGGAGGGGAACTTATTGTTTTCAGTTATCCTCGCTTGAATTTACTCAGCGATACAGATAGTCACACGGTTCTTGTCGTTCTCGCTGAACGGCTGAACGGTGTCGCCCTTCGAATCGTAGGTGATGCGGCTCTCGGGAATGTTGTAGGTCTTCACCAGCATATCCTTCACTGCCTGAGCACGACCTGCTGCGAGGCGAGCGTTGATAGAGGCGTTACCCGTGCCCTTGTCGGCATAACCGGTCATGACGACCTTTGCCTCGGGATTCTCGGTCAGGTAGTTGGCGATGTCAGCCACCTTGGCGGTCTCCGTAGGACGGATTCTCGTAGAGTTAATGCGGAAGAAGATGTCGCGGCGCAGCGGAGCGGTCTTGATGATGGTCTGGGGCTTGCCAGGAACCTCAACAACCTTCTCCACAATCTTGTCGACGTAGCGAATCTCGGGCTCCACGGGCGGGATGATGCGAGTGGTGTAGGTCTTACCGAGGTTCATCTTCACACCGGCGAGAGCATTGAAGTACCAGTCGGCGTTGCCGGCCTTCTTCGAGTTGTACTTGTCGGTCAGCACGTTGGCATTGACTTCGAGACCTACGCTGAAGCGGTCGTTGATACGGAAGTCACCCATCAGACCGGCACGTCCGGTGACGTTCACCTTCGTGCCGTCCCAGAGATACTCCAGGTTCTGGTCGGCGGGAACGGTAACCTGTCCGCCACGAGCCAGCCATGAAACCATGCGGCTGTTGGCATCGTGTGCCTCGTCATTGCCCCAGGCGATGTTTGCACCGACGCCGATGAAAGCAGACAGTGTGAAGAGACGCTGAGGCTTGTAGCCGAAGAATGCGTTGGAGAGATTAGCGGTCAGTTCCAGTGAGGGAGCCACGTAGTTCCACTTCCACTCTTCCTTGAAAGTCTTCGGAGCGACGCGGGTGGGATCGGTGGTCTGGTCGAGTTCGATACCTGCCTTGCTGCTCCATGCGTTGACGGAGAGTCGTGCGCCGAGCACCTTGTTGAAGTTGTAACCAGCAGCAGCCTGGATGTTGTAGTGGTTCAGGTCACCGAACTTCAACTCACCGAGTGTGTGCTGCAGTCCCAGGGGCTGAAGCTGTATGTACCAGTGGGGGTTGAAGTCATATTCGGTAGTGCCCTGCTGCTGGGCCTGGGCCTGTGCAGAAAGCACGCCCAGGAACAGCAGTCCAGACAATATAATCTTTTTCATATTCTTCTTTATCATTTAGTTAAAAACTCGCTTAAGATTTAGTTGGAAACTCACTTAAGATTTAGAACTGGACATAGAACTTCTGACGAGTCTTGTAGCCGCGGTAGTCAACGGCAGCGTAGCTAATCTCGTAGATGAGTCCGGCCTCGCCATTGACGGTGACATACTGGTCGCCCGAGATGACCTGGTTCATGTTCTCTCCGGCAGCGGCAGCGGCCTTAGCCTGTGCGTCGGCAACGGCAGCACCGGTAGCAGCGTCGTAGACATTGGAGATAGCAATGTACTTCTTATAGGCAGGAGCGAAGTACTCCGTGGTATTCGAAGTGGGATAGAGCTTGGTAGCGCTGGTGATGGTGGTCGGAGCGTTGGTAATCTGGCTGACGAATGCCCATCCCTTACCGCTCTCGTGAGCGACGAGGTTGATGTCGAACAGCTCGTAGACCTTGAAGTAGCCGTTGAGCTTGGTGAAGGCATCCTCGACATACTTCTTCATGGAGTTGATCATGTCGAGCTTAGCCTGCTCGATGGAAGCGTTCCAAGCGTGGGGCAGAGCGTCGTTCAGGATGTAAGCAACCTCCACGCTGACGTCGTGACCGCTCTTGCTGGCCTCGATGGTAGCGTCCTTGACGAAGTTGTCCCAATCCTCCTTCTCACGAGCATCCTGATCGAGATTGATGGTAACCTCGTACTTCTGGTTGAGGCCGTTGACGGTAGCGGTGAACACGATGACCACCTGGTCCTTCTTGAGCGTCTCTACGGTGTCGAAGGAGAACTTACCCTCGTCGATAGCTCTCTGAACCTCAGCGTTGATGCTGGGGAACTTAATCTTGATCTGCTTGATGATCTTCTCAATCCACTTATTGATGAAGCTCTTTCCGGGCAGGCCCTTCTTCAGACGGTCGAGGTTGAGCGTGTTGAAGGAGAGGGGCTTAACGACGGCTGCGCCAACTGCGAAGTCAGAGATGACGCTCTTCTCCTTACCCTCAGAGTCGGTCCAAGTAGCCTTCAGAGCGTTGGCAGCGATTCTGTTGTCGAGCGAGTTGTAGATGTCGGCAACGAGGTTGACGGCCTCTTCCTTTGACTTCTTCTTGATGATGGCCTTAGCGCGGTCCATGAGCTCCTCGACACCGATGAGCGAGTTGACGGCAATCTGGTTGACATCGCTGTTGTTGATGTAAGCCTCTGCGTCGTAGAATCCTACGCCAGCGCGAGTGCTACGGTCGTAACCGAAGGTGAGGTACTTGTCGCTAACCCTGATGGGATTGAGCGAGACGGGCGACTTGGCACCCTGGCTGTTGATGAGGGTAACGGTCTTACCGGTGAAGTCGGTGGAAGCGGGGTTGATGTTCATGAAGACGCGACCCAGATAGAGGGGGCTCTCCTTAGGAATACCGGTAGAGCTGTCGTAAGTGTCGAATCCGGCAACGCCAGCGAGCGTTCCGCCGTTGGTCATGATAGCGATTTCCTCGTCGGTGAAGTCCTCGTCGGCATTGACCCACTTAGTGCCACCAGCTGCGGGGAATGCGAAGGGGAATCCGTCGCTGCTGCAATAGTAGTAGCTCATGAGCAGGTTGCTGCGCACATCAAACGGAGCGTTGAGGTATCCGAAGACGGGGTTCTCCGAGCCCTGGACCTCGATGCCGTAGATCTGTCCGTCGATGTCGGCCTTCAGGCTCTTGAGGGCATCCTCGATACCGGCGATAGCCTTTTCAAGCTCGTCGGCCTTCTTAGCCACTTCCTCGGCCTTCTCGGCAGCGTCCTTCACCTCGTCCTTCATGTCACCGCAGGTGCAGTTACCAGAGACGATTTTGCTGAGTTTGTCATACAGGTCAGCAATGGACTTATCCTGCTCGTCGTTCTTGGCCTTAGCCTCGTCGGCAACCTCCTTAGCCTTGTCGGCAGCCTCCTTAGCCTTGTCGGCAGCCTCCTTAGCCTTGTCGGCCTTCGCGTCGGCAGCCTTGGCAGTCTCCAAAGCCATAGCGGCATCGTTCTCAGCCTTCTTCAGGCGCTCCTCGAGGTCAGCGGGGCACTTGCAGCCAGTAGCGGCAATGGCCTTCATCTCCTCAAGAATCTTCTCGCACTCCTTCTGAGCGTCCTCGGCCTTCTTCTGAGCGGCCTCAGCCTTTGCTGCAGCGTCCTCGGCGCGCTTGATGGCGGCCTCCATGTCTTCGGCAGTCTTCTTGGCGATTTCGCAAGCCTCCTGAGCCATGTAGAAAGCGTTCAGTGCGAGCTGCTCTGCGTTAGAAGCCTTTGCGTTGGCAGCCTCGGCAGCGAGCAGGGCCTCTGTAGCCTTCTTCAGGGCATCCTGGGCCAGCTGCTTAGCCTCGTCGGAGACAGCGATAGCCTGGTTCAGGACGATGTCAATCTTGGTGTTCCACTCCTGCTGGATCTCGATAATCTTCTCCTGGAGCTTCAGGATCTGGTCGCCCTGGATGCTGACCACGTTGCTGAGGGAGTCGAAGTTCTGCTCGAGCAGCTCGATGCGGATGGCGTAGCCGTCGATGACAGCGCAGAGGCTGTCTACGCGGATGTTGACATTCTTAATCTCATCGGGCAGACCGGCAACGGTTTCCTGCAGCAGCTTGATGGCCTCCCACAGCGAGCTGGGGTTGAACTCCTCGGGCCAGTCGGTAGGCAGTTTGCCAACGAGCTCCTCGAGGGCCTCGATGCGCTTCTCGTTGTCCTTACCCAGGTTGTAGGCGTCGTTAGCCTTTCCGAGGGCCTCGCTGGCTGCCTTGTTGGCATCCTCAATCTGCGATGCGAGGGCAGCGAGGTCGTCCTTGGTGGCCATGTTCTTCTCGATATTGGCAATCTTGTCCCTCAGGTCCTTGATGGCGTTGTCAATGTCGATCTTCCATGTCTGGTAGTTGGTGACAAAGAGGTTGTACTCGCTCAGCGTGACGTAGGTCTTGGCAGCCTCATCCTTGGTGAGGTATGCCTCGAGCTTCTTGTTGAGTTCGTCGTACGTGACGTGTTTCTTGGCGGCCTCCTCAAGAGCGGCAAGGGCCTCCTTGAGGTTTTTCACCTGGTTCTCCAGTGTCTCGCGGAGCGAAACCTCATTCGAGATTCTGTTTCTGAGGTCTACGTAAGCGTCCTCATCGTAGTCCTTACAAGAAACGAACGTTCCCATTGACGACGCAATAAGCGCCAACATGAGAAAAACATTTACGATTTTCTTTTTCATTTGAACTTAATTTATTAATTAAACATTGATTGGTGTATATTGTCTCTCGCGTATATATATAATTATTGTGTAGACATTGCTGTCATTATTATTGCTTTTTCTCCCTCATTTCAGCATAGACACTTCTATCCTTCTCCATCATTTAACATCCGAATGTAGAAAATCCGCAGCAAAATTAAGACTTTTTTCAGAAACCTCCAAATAAAATAGACTTTTTTTTTCATTTAGGGCTATTTTTTACCTTACTTTGTGATTTAACTCGATTATTTTTAGCAACTTTGTGACGAAAAAACGCCCTCTCCTGACTTCGCCGTTACGCCAGCGAAACACATTTAGGCCGTCAGTCCATTAGAGGAGACCCTCCCCCCGGCCCCTCCCAAGGGAGGGGAGTAGAATGTTCTACCATATCTAAGTCTAACCAAACTCCCCTTCCTTGGGAGGGGCCGGGGGGAGGGTCTCTTGGGGTGGGTCTCAAATTTATAAACGCTGTCAGTGTTTGTACAAACCACGTCGACGTTTGTACAAACCACGTCGACGTTTGTACAAACACTGACGTAGTTTGTAGATTGTCCCTACCCTTTCTACATTTAAAATACGGCCAACGACAACTTTTCAACGGCTCTTTCCCAGCAACAGAAGGGAGCACTGCCCATTACG
>OCTX011906194.1_pt1 | contig 10868 bp, 6 predicted proteins | sample 1539691 | NCBI WGS metagenome assembly OCTX01 (sample SAMN02144231, study PRJEB22623) | gut metagenome | biome: sheep rumen | host: Ovis aries | place: New Zealand | reverse complement strand
TAGATATAGTCCTGGATAAAAGGCGCATAGCGCTCAAATACGTTCATATCGTAAACTCCACAAAGCCCGCGTCCGTCTCATCGGAGACAGCTTCGGATTTGGCGTAGCTGAATTCCTCGGAGGAAAGCAGCTCGGCAATGCGCATCTTCGGATTCTGGTACAGCAGATCCAGCAGCTCGATAAAGTCCCGGATCACCTCCCGGGGCGTGATGTTCTGATCCGCGCCGATGCGCCCGTACTCGATCTTGATGAAGCCGACCAGATCCTCTGTGGTGACGCTGCGGGAATAGCCGTACAGATCCGCGTGCATCCCGGCGAGCTTTTCGCACAGCACCAGCATCTCCTCGGCCGTCAGCGGCTCGAGGCGGATCACCGGCGCCAGCAGATCCCGCGCGCCGGGTTTGGAGAAGTGCCCCTCCGCAAGCCTTGAGCGCAGCGCCTCGTAGCTGTAAATGCCCCGCCGCTTGTCCTCCAGGGCCTGGGGCGTGGCCCCCATGAGGATGCCGAGATATTTTGCCTTTCCCTGCAGGGTGTCGTTGTACATGGTCAGCATCTTCTCGTAGTTATACTGCCGGGTGATCGAATTGGGGATCTTATAGATATTCACCAGCTCGTCGATCATGATGAACATGCCCGTGTAGCCCGCCAGACGGAAGAAGGCGGCAAAGAGCTTGAGATAGTCGTACCAGTCGTCATCGCTGATGATGATGTTGACGCCCAGGGCCTCCCTGGCCTCGCTCTTGAGGGCGTATTCGCCCCGGAACCAGCGCACGACCTTGGCCTTCGTCTCGTCGTCCCCATTCACATAGGCGCGGTAATAGGCAGACAGGAGCCTGGCAAACTCGAAGCCGTGTACCAGCTCGCTGACGGAGGCCGTCACGGCATAGATCTTCTTGTCCGTGGCCGCGGTAAGAGCGGGATCATCCGGCGCAAGCCCGGTCTCCTGCACGGTCTCACTCTGCACCGCGCTGATCCATCGGTCCAGGATCAGCGTCAGCGCGCCGCCCTCGGGCTTTGTTTTTGTCGAAAGATTGGAGATCAGCTCCCGGTAGGTGGCAAGTCCCTGTCCCTTCGTCCCCTGCAGCCTCCGTTCGGGGGAGAGGTCCGCGTCTGCCACGATAAAGCCACGGTCCATCACATAGTTGCGGATGGTCTGCAGCAGAAAGCTCTTGCCGCTGCCATAGCGCCCCACGATGAAGCGGAAGGACGCGCCGCCCTCGGCAATGATATCCACGTCGTGCAGCAGGGCTTCGATCTCGTTTTTCCGGCCCACTGTGATATACGGCAGGCCGATGCGCGGCACCACGCCGCCCTTCAAAGAATTCAGCACCGTCTGGGCGATGCGCTTCGGCACTTTTTTATGTTCCTCCATTGCTTGTTCCTCCAAGGATTTGCTCCAGTTCTTCGATATAGTCGTCCACCAGCAGAAGCTGCTCCTCCTCACAGAGCAGGACGGTGTCGCCGATCTCGTCAAAGAGCGCTTCGTTGATGGCGTCCGCGGTCATACTCGGCATCAGGTGGTGCGCCTTGAGGATCTCCGCCGCATCCCGCTCCTCCAGCAGGGCGTGGAGGATCTGAACCTGTACAGGATCCAGCGGAAGTTCGCTTGTTTCGCTCTCGTCCGCGGGCGGGGCTGCTTCTGCGATTTCTTCGATCTCGTCCTCCGTCAGCAGGCTCTCCCGGGTCGTGGCCGCGTCACGACGGATCTGCTCCAGGTCGGACAGGTCGATGGTGATCTTGGGTCTGGCCGCTTCGAGCGCGGCCTTTTTGTCCTCCTCAATCACTGCGTCGATATAGGGGATCGCCCATTCGTCGGCCGGGTCTTCCCGCAGATAGCGCCCGGTTTTCAGATAGCGGCGCAGCCGGGCGTCCGTCTCATGCAGAAAGCCCTGCAGCCTTGCTTTATCAAAGGCCAGCTTTTCGTAGGCCTCCACCTGCCAGATGCCACTCCGGCAGCGGTAGCTGCGGCAGTCATCCAGGGAATACGACCGATCCTGCTGTCTTGTTTGTTCATAATAGACGGCATTGGACAGGGGATACCATTGACGGGTCTTCTTCTCCCCGAAGCAGAGGGAAAACAGATCTTTCCCCTGCCAGACATAGGCAGACGCCTTCCGCCAGCTCTGCGCGAACAGGGCTTTGCCCTTTTCCGCATGGCTTGCCGGCACCGGGGAGCTCTCTGCTTTCTTCCCGCCCAGGCAGCACAGCGCGGTAAATACCTCCGCGTCGGAATGGTTCTCCGGAGAACGCAAAACCGTCAAAGCCGCGTCCCGCTCGATCATTTCCTTATCCGCGGCCTGTCGGGCCAGCGCCGGAGAAAGGTCACGCAGCACGGCAAACTCCAGCATCCAACGCCGCAGATTGCTCCGCATGCGTCCGTCCCCGATCCCGGAATCCAGATAGCCCTCTTCAAATTCTCTCAGCTTCCGGAGACTGTCTTCCGGTGAGGCCGCGCCCACACCGTTCAGAAGTTCATAGACGTAAAGATACGCGGCAGAGCTGGCGATCGGCTGAACATCGCCTCTGCGCAGCCTGGCGCGCCAGGTGAAATAGCCGCGGAGCTGCCTCGTGGTCAGGTCATGGTAGGTGGGAAAATAGCAGACAAAATCACCCGTCCACGGGAGATCGTCCTCATAATCCTGCATGAACACGGCCTGACGGTAGAAGTTCCGGGCTCTGGCCGAGGGGGATTCTCTGCCGTATTCATACAGCCGCCGCATTTCCCGCAGGCGATCCGGGAGTTCTTCCTTTTCCGCCTTGTATGAACTTCCGGCGAAGGGCAGCGCGGTTTCCCGATAGCGTTCTTCGCCGCCCGGAAGCGCAGATCCGAGAACGATGGTGCAGCCGTGTCCTGTCCCCTCTGTGATCGCCTGATCGAAAAGCCCGAAGACCACATCTCTTTCTGTGGTTTCATCAAAGGCAATATCCAGCCATTTGTTTCCGCGCATCCGGATCGGTGGGGAAAGGTACGGCCGCTGGAAACGCAGCAGGCTGCCGCTTCCGCATTTGAGGTCGCAGCGCTCGATTTCTTCGCCTCTCTCGGTATCCCATTGCCGCATGAGCAATGCGATCCACTTGCCCGTCCGCGGGTGGCAGAGTACAGAAAAGCCGGGGAAATCCGCCCACTTGTGCTGCTCTTCGATCTGATACTTCTCTCTGGCATAGGCGACAAGCTCCGCCAGCTGCATGAGACCACCTCCCCTCCCGCGCAGATCCGCCGTCCGATTCAGTATAATTATTGTACCATATCCGTTTTTCAAATCAAGTACGCAGTTTTTTGATACTGAGTATCTTTTCGGACACCGGCACTTTCCGATCGAAAAAGAGAAAATATGCAGCTTCCACTTGAAAAAGCGCCTTCTTCTGTCGTATGCTGTAGTGGGTAAACAGGAAGAGGACAGAGGAGCGAGGCATGAAAAAAGCTATGGGAATAAAAACCAAGGCCGCGATCACGGCGATATTCTTTATGGGGATCCTGACGGCCGCCATCGGCGTCATCGGCTATAAGCTCTATCATGACAGCGTAACGGAAAGCTACGTCACCTATGCGGACACGGTGCTGGAATACGCGCATCGTGCCACGCTCAAATATTCTTTCGGCGATATGATCGCCGAGCGCGATATGCCCGCGGGATATGAGGAGCTGAGGGAAGAGCTCAATGCGATCAAGGACAGCTCGGATATCGAGTACTTATATGCCGTTTACTTTGATGACCTGGAGGATATCCACAGCCTGCACTATGCGATCAATGCCAAAAGCCGGGCGGAGCTGTCCGCGGGCGCGCCTCTCTCGGAGATCTACAGCTATATGGGAAAGCCCTGCGAGGAAGGCGGGTTTGAGGATGATACGCTGCTGATCTTTCAGCAGGCCGTCAAAAGCGCCAAGCGCGGGAACGGGACGCTGGAGGGCTACTCGGACGCGTACGGACATATGCTAAACGGGTACCGGGTCATCTATGACAGCGCGGGTCACGCCGTCGGGCTAATCTGCGTGGAGATCGATATCAACAGGATCAACGTCGGCGTACACCGCTACGTGCGTACGGTCATCGTGATCGGCGCCGTATTTACCGCCTTTGTCCTTGTTATCTATATGCTCAACACCCAGCAGTATCTGATCGATCCCCTTGTCAGGATCGCCGAGAGCAGCGACGCTTTTGTAAAGAAAATGCAGCGCCACGCCGACCCGGAGGAGCTGGTATATGAGGACGTGCCCATCCGGTCGGAGGGCGAGCTGCGTTTGCTGGCAGGCAACGTAAAGAGCATGGCCGACGGGGTGGCGTCCTATATGACCAACCTGAAAGCCGCAACGTCCGAGCGCGAACGGATCGGCACGGAGCTGTCTCTGGCAGCCAGGATCCAGGAGAATATGCTGCCCAATGTTTTCCCGGCTTTCCCGGAGCGGCCGGAGTTTGACATTTATGCCGTCATGGATCCCGCCAAGGAGGTCGGCGGAGATTTTTACGACTTCTTTCTCATCGACGAGAGCCATCTCGCTCTTGCGATCGCGGACGTATCCGGAAAAGGCGTGCCTGCGGCGCTGTTTATGATGATCTCCAAGATCCTGGTGCAGAACGCTGCCATGGCTGCTTTCAGCCCCGCAGAGGTGCTGCGGGCGGTCAACAATCAGATCTGCGCCAACAACCGCGAGGAGATGTTCATCACGGTGTGGTTCGGTATTCTGGACACCGCCACCGGAAAGATCACGGCGGCCAACGCCGGCCATGAATATCCGGCCCTGATGACGAGCGGCGGAGCATTTGAGCTGCTCAAGGACCGGCACGGCTTTGTCATCGGCGGTATGGAGGATATCCGCTACCGCGATTATGAGCTGAGCCTGACGCCCGGCTCGAAGCTTTTTCTCTACACGGACGGCGTGCCCGAGGCAACCAACGCCGAAAACGAGCTGTTCGGCACGGATCGGATGCTGCGCGCCCTGAACGAGCAGCCGTCCGCCCCGCCGGAGAAGATCCTGAAAAACGTCCGCAGCGCTGTGGACGGCTTTGTAAAGGATGCAGAGCAGTTTGACGATCTGACGATGCTGTGCGTGGAATATAAAGGCCCGGACCTGTCGGCGGGGTGAAAGGCGCTGCTGTCGTCCCGGTTGTCCTTTCGCGCCTGCAAGCCGTCCGCTCCGGCGCCGGAAGCTTTTCAAGGAAGAATAAAAGCCCCTGATCAAAAGATCAGGGGCTTTTTTGCGCATGACGGGCAATTCCGGAAAGGACATTCTTCACACAGACAGGAAGCGTTCTGTCCGCTGTTCGTATCAGTCCTTGATCAGGCTCTCGAGCGTCTCAAACAGGACTTCCGGCTGCACAGGCTTGGAGAGGTGGGCGTTCAAGCCCGCCTGCATGCTGCGCTGCACATCCTCATCGAAGGCGTTTGCCGTCAGCGCGATGATCGGGATCGTTTTGGCGTCCTCCCGCTCCATTGCGCGGATCGCGCGCGTAGCCTCCAGCCCGTCCATTTCCGGCATCCGCATATCCATCAGGATCGCGTCGTAGTAGCCCTCCGGGTGCGCGGCAAACATCTCCACGGCTTTTTTGCCGTTTTCGGCGTGATCCGCCTCCATCTGCCGCATTTGAAGGACCATCAGCATGATCTCCGCGTTCACGGCCACATCCTCCGCCAGGAGGATGTGCTTTCCTCTCAGGTCGGCCTTGGCCTGCTGCTTTCTGGCCAGGATGTCCTTTCGCTTCAGCGCGGATTTGAACTCCTCCAGGACGGCGCCGGCAAAGAGGGGCTTGGGCAAAAAGCTGTCCACGCCGGCCTGGAGCGCTTCCCCCAGGACGTCGTCCCAGCGGTACGCCGTGAGAATAATGATGGCGGTCTCATGCCCGATGGCCGCACGGATCTGGCGGGTGGTCTCCACGCCGTCCATCCCCGGCATTTTCCAGTCCACCAGGATCAGATTGTAGGGCTCCCTGCGGGCGTGCCGCAGCTTGACCATCTCCACCGCCTGCGGCCCGGAGCTTGCCAGTTCGGAGGCAATGCCGGCCTTTTCCAGGACCAGCTGCGCATGCCGGCAGGCGACAGGGTCGTCATCCACGATCAGCACCGTCATTTCACCGGGGCGGATCTCCTGTTCATCCTGCAGGTCTGTCCTGTCGGAATCGCAGAGCGTTACCGTGACGACATAGGTCGTGCCGGCGTCCTTTTCGCTCTCCACCTCGATTTGGCCGTTCATCATCTCCACGATGCTCTTTGTGATGGCCATGCCAAGGCCGGTGCTGGCGTATTTCGTTGTGGTGGAGGAATCCTCCTGGGAGAAGGCGTCAAACAGGTGCGGCAGAAATTCCTTGCTCATGCCGATACCGTTGTCGGAGATTGTAAAGCGCAGCGTGGTTTTCCCGTCGAATTTGGCGGTCCTCTCCACCTGCAGCTCTACCCTGCCGCCCGGCGGCGTGAACTTGACCGCGTTTCCGAGAACGTTGATCAACACCTGCCGCAGCTTCATATTGTCGCCGATGTAGTAGTCATCCACCTCGGAGTTGATGCGGCACTGGTACTCCAGTCCCTTGTCCTGACACTGGCCGCTGAACATGGTGTTGACCGCCTCCAGGAGCTTGCGGAAGGAGAACTCCTCGTTCTTGAGCGTGAGCCGTCCGGACTCGATGCGGGACATGTCCAGAATGTCATTGATAAGCCCCAGCAGATGCTCGGCGGAGGCGCCGATCTTCTCCAGATACTCCCGTGTCCGGGGCGGCGTATCCGGGTCGTTCAGGGCGATGCTGTCCAGCCCGATGATGGCGTTCATCGGCGTGCGGATCTCATGGCTCATGTTGGACAGAAACGCGGTCTTGGCCTTGTTGGCCTCCTCGGCGGCCGCCAGCGCGTTGCTGAGAGCCTGCTGCTGCTCCACGACTCTGCGCATCTCGGCGTCCACATCCACGAAGCAGGCGCCCACGCTGTCAAGGGACTGCCCGTTCTCCTCCCCGGCCTGCTGCACGCGGGCAAAGCGTACCGTCTCATAGGTCTCTCTTCCGTGGCGTCTGACCATATACGTATAGGAAATGACGCGCTGTTGTCTCAGGCCACTGCGAATGGAGTCAGGCTGGATGAAGCGCAGGAACTCCTCCCGGTATTGATCCGTTATGTATTGATTGGCGTAAGCGGTCACGGCGGAGAGGTAGGTAAAATGCTCTCCGGCCCGGAAGCCCGGCGTATCCAGGTCGGCGTGCGCCTGATAGCAGACGCCCGTGTCCTTGTCCAGCTCGAGATAATACACGCTCCAATAATCGGCTGCCAGAGCGGTAAGCATCCTGTCCTGCTGTTCCCGCTGCCGCTTCTCTTCCAGCAGCTTTTCCTGCAGCGTCAGGCGGTGCTCCAGTTCTTCCCGCTTCACGCGGTTTTCCGCCTCGGCGGTCTCCTGTTCCAGCAGAAGGATGCTGTTTCTCTTGGTCTGCGCGATGATAAAGCCGAACATCACCAGCATCGCGGCGACGGTCAGCGCAGACTGGACCATGCTCCGTCTGACGGTCCCTCTTGAAATGGTGCTGACGCGTTCGCTGATAACGCTCTCGCGGATCAGATAGGTCAGCTGCCAGTCCGTCCCGTTAACGGGAATGTAGGCCAGCGTCTCCCGGATGCCGTTGAAGGTGAAGGAAACCACCCCTCGTGTCCCGGACTGGAATTCCCGCGTGAAGCTTTCATAGGAATAGGGCGGCTCAAAGACGGCAACCTGCATGGCGTCGAGCAGATTGTCCTCCATGGCGAGACCGCCCAGCACCGAGTCTGTCAGCGCTGCGCCGGTTTTCGTGTAGATATTGCAGAACGTGGCGTTTCCGGTATGGGTGGTCATCGAAACGCCGGAGAGCATTTCCTGCATGTCGATGGCCATAAAGCAGACGGACAGCGTCTTTCCCTGGAAGGGGATGCTGACCGGCACCGCGATAATGACGCGCTTTTCGGTGCTCTCCGGATGGAAGACGGAGATCTCCGGCTCGGAGAGCGTGCGGTAGTCAAAGTCGTATTCATCGATATCGCTCTGGGTTCCGGTAGAGGTGTAGATCAGGCCCTCCGTATCCACAAAGGCAAACTTGTCCAGCTTATAGAGCTGCTTCATGCGCGTCTGATACGCCTCCAGGTGCGCCTTATCGCTGATATCCTCCTCGGTCATCAGGTCAATGGCCACGCGGATCGTCTGGATCTTCTCCTGAAGATTGTCCTCCACGACCTGCTCCCGGCGTCCGGCAAGCTCGTCGAGATACAGAAGACTTACGGAGCGGACCGCTTCTTCTGTATCCCGCCTGGCGCGGGCGCCCATCCACATCGTTCCCGCCACCAGAATGATTGCCAGGATCAGGCTTCCGATGATGGCGATCGTCGCGGTATAATTCTTTCTTCCGTGATCCATCAGGGCTTCACCCCTTTTTTCTTTCTCAATCTTGAAATATATGTGTTTTCCGGGAAGCATAAACGCGCGGTTGAACGCCATGCCGCTGTCCGACGCAGGCTTATGAAAAGACGACGGTTACCGTTGTTCCCTTTCCCGGCTCGCTTTCCAGCAGGACCTTTGCTCCGTGCATCTGTGCGCCGTGCTTGACGATGGACAGGCCGAGACCTGTGCCGCCGATCTTCTTGGAATGGCTCTTGTCCACACGGTAAAAGCGCTCGAAAACCCGCTCCTGTTCTTCCCTTGCGATGCCGATACCGGAGTCGGCGACGGAAACGGATGCTTTGCCGTTCTCCTCCTTCACGTCGATTGTGACAGTTCCTCCGTCCCGGTTATATTTGATGGCGTTATCCGCCAGATTGTAGAGCATTTCCTGCACCACAGGAAGGACGCCCCGGATCTCGGCGTGGCTGCCGGTGAGCGTCAGCGCGATATTCCGCTTTTTTGCCTGCGGCTCCAGGCTTTCAAGGACATCGGCGGCCACATCATAGAGGTCGATATCCTCTTCGTCGGGGAAGCCCTTTTCCTCATCGAGCTTGCTCAGGCGCATGATGTCGTCTACAAGTGTGATCATTCGCCGGGATTCCCGATAAATATCTCCGGAAAATTCCGGGATCTTGTCCTCCGGCACAAGGCCGTCCCGCATGAGCTCGGCAAAGCCGGAAATGGACGTCAGCGGCGTTTTCAGCTCGTGGGACACGTTCGCGGTGAACTCCTTGCGCAGGCTTTCTCTTCGTTCGCTCTCCTCCCGGATCGCCTTTTTTTGTTCCTGAATGCGGTTTACCAGGGGTGAGAGCTCCGGATAGGTCTCGGCCGGATCGGGATCATCCAGATTCAGTTCGTTGACGGGCCTTAGAATTTGCTTGGCAGCCCGGAAGGCCATAATCCCGGAGACGATCAGCACGAGCAGGAAAACCCACAGCACGGGACTGACGGCTTCGAGCGCATAGCGCGCCACAGAGACAGGGCGGGAAAGACGAAGCACCGTGCCGTCGCCGCAGCGAAGCGCATAATACACGGTGCTGACGCCCGCAAGAGCGCTGTCGCAAATGTCCTGCCCCTCGCCTTTTTCAAAAGCGGTCTTCACCACGGGATCATCGCCCGGATTGCCGCTGAGATCCGAAATGTCACTGTCGTACAGCACGGCGCCGTCAGCGCCGATCCAGGTAATGCGGTCGATGTTTTCCAGGCTTTCGAGATACGCCTGTCCGCCTGTTTTGATCCCGCTTGCGGCATAGACGGCCTCCCCCCTCAGCGCAGCGCAGGTTTCCTCCATGGTCTGGGAATACTGAAGCAGAAAAAACAGCACCGCGCAGATGAGAAGCACCAGGGCGCCGAGCTGAAAAGCGTAAATAAAGATCTTTCTTCTCATAGGTCTTCGTCCTTCAGCCGGTAGCCCACGCCCCGCACGGTTTCGATCTGCGCGCCGCACGCGCCCAGCTTGGCGCGGAGGCTGCGGATATGTACGTCCAGCGTACGGTTTTCCGGCTCGCTGCCCAGATCCCACACCTGATCCAGCAGATAGGCGCGTGTGAGGACCTTTCCCTCGTTTTCCGCCAGCAGGCAGAGCAGCGAAAACTCCTTCATGGTCAGAGGCACGCTCTGCCCTGCGACCGCGGCTTCGTGTTTCTCCGGAGAGAGGACCAGCTTCCCAACGCGATATTCCGCCGGGGAAGCCGCCGGTTCTCTTCGGCGCAGGACCGCGCGCACGCGCGCCATGAGCTCCATCATGCCGAAGGGCTTGACGATATAGTCGTCGGCTCCTGCGTCCAGGCCCTCTACCCGCTCGTATTCCGAGCCCTTTGCCGTGAGCATGATGACCGGTATCCGGGCGGTAGCGCGCTTTTCCCTGAGCTTGCGCAAAACGGAAAGTCCGTCCTCCTCCGGGAGCATGATATCCAGCAGAAGCAGTTCCGGGACAGCCTGATGCAGCGCTGCCCAAAAAGCGGAAGGCTTATCAAAGCCTTCGGCGTCATAGCCCTGGCTTTTCAGGGCGTAGACCACCAGCTTGCGAATGCTGTCGTCATCTTCCAGAAGATAGATCATCCCTCTCACCTCTAATTCGGAATAGTAGCACAAAACAAGGCCGATGAACAGGGACTTTACATAGATTTAACCTTCCGCGGGTAGAGGATTTAACGCACAGGAGGCTATACTGGGCGCAGATTTTTTACGATTTGGGTGATCAAATGAGCATTTCAGAAGTCTTCTCTCTGTTAACCGGCGTTGCCATGTTCCTCTTTGGCATGGGACTCATGGGCGACGGTTTGAAAAAGGTGTCCGGCAGCAAGCTGGAGCCGATCCTGTACCGTCTTTCCGGTACAACGATCCGCGGGGTGCTGCTGGGGACCGGCGTTACGGCCGTGATTCAGTCCTCCTGCGCCACCGCGGTCATGACGGTGGGCTTTGTCAACTCCGGCATGATGAAGGTACGCCAGGGGATCGGCGTTATTCTCGGCGCGATCCTCGGCAC
>OCTX012204934.1_pt1 | contig 10869 bp, 3 predicted proteins | sample 1539691 | NCBI WGS metagenome assembly OCTX01 (sample SAMN02144231, study PRJEB22623) | gut metagenome | biome: sheep rumen | host: Ovis aries | place: New Zealand | reverse complement strand
GCCCTTCCGATGTTATACTTATCAAATACAGAACATATCATTTTATACCATTTGAGGCTGTCCTCTGCACTGGCAAGATTTATAACGCCATATTCTCCACAGTATAATGCCACATTCCTTTCATTTGCCACGCTAACAGCTTCACCTATAATCTTCTCGAAATACTCAACCCCCAGAGGCTTATCCTGTTCAAACTCTACGAAGCTTTCTGCAAACACATTAAGGTATTTATCTGTATATTCGTCATACTGCTTATAGGTCGAATCAATAGGCATTCTGAAAGATACATCCATACCATCAACCCAGTAACCACCCTGATGCGTGAAAATGAGCGGTTCATAGCAATGGAAATTGTAGATTATATTTTCATCAGCAGGCATATCAAGATCCTTAAGTGCCTCGATGCTGTTGTTATAATATCCACCTATAAGGATTTTAATATCAGGTGCTATAGCCCTGATTCTTCTAATACACTCGGCTGATATCTTGTTCCAACTATCTGAGTACTCTTTTTTTGTAACCTCATTCAGAAGTTCAAAGCACATTCTGTCATAGTATTTACCATACCTTTTAGCCAGTTCTTCCCAGAGTCTGTAAAATCTTTCCTGATAAGAAGCATTTTCAAAGAAACCTTCTTCTTTTTCACCACTGTCAAAACTATAACCATAGGTCTTGTGAAGGTCAAGAATCATATTAAGACCATACTTTCCAGCCCAGCTGATAACCTTATCCAGATATCCAAATCCTTCTTCGATATAATTTCCTTCACTATCCTCAACCAGATTATAGTCGATAGGAACTCTGAAATGATCCAGCTTCCAATCCTTAATCCTTGCTATATCTTCTTCTACTATAAAGTTATCATATCTCTCTTTGGTATGATTACACTGTGATAACCATCCCCCGAGATTCACACCATGCATATAACCGGTTAATTGCTTCATTCGTATACCTCTTTCTTATTTTCTACGGAGATGTTTCTTACATGTCATTCCGAGCGAAGTCGAGGAATCTTTCTATCTATATAAAGGAAAAGATTCTTCGGGCTAAAGCCCTCAGAATGACACTTAAATAGGCTAATGTTTTCAAAATCCTACAATTGATAATACAGCATAATTATATAATGTTCTATCATATAAATATATAAAATGTCAGAATCATGACATTAAATGCCATAACTCTTTCTTTTATTAAAGTTCGTCGCTATCCAGATCTATAGTGAATGGTCCATCATTTACGATACTGCATGTCATATCTGCTCCAAAGCTTCCTGTCTCTACTTTAATATCGGTTCCTTCGGTCAGTTTCCTGCATGATTCTACCACATAATCATATATCGTTTCAGCATGCTGAGGCGAACCGGACTTTATAAATGATGGTCTGTTACCTTTCTTACAATCAGCGTACAGAGTAAACTGTGAAACCAGAAGCAGACTTCCGCCGACATCACTGATACTTAGGTTTGTTTTCCCTTCGGCATCCGCAAAGATTCTGAGTCCCATCAGCTTACGTATCATCTTGTCAGCCACTTCCCTCGTATCATTTTCATTTACTCCGATAAGGACAAAGAATCCTTTATCAATACTTCCGACCACCTTTTCATCTATAGTTACACTGGCATTTTTAACTCTCTGAATCAGAAACTTCATAAAACAGTTAATCCTCACTTTAATATTTACATAAATGCATTTAATGATATAATGACATAAGTGTCAAAGGTCAAACTGCGTTCCTGCTTGCAGGAAAAGCAGCTTGACCTTATGATACCATAACAAAGAGCAATAATCTAATAAAAACAAGGTGAATAAATGCTGAATTATCATGTTAAAAAAAGAAAAAGAACCAGATATACACTTCGTATCGTGGGGTTTATAACTGTTGTTGTCTGTTTATCACAGATAATAGCATTTATACTTGGCTACGGACGTGGATACAAAATAGGAACCTTTATAGCATTTATACTATGTCTGTATGGGTTCTATCTCTTCTTCAGCTCCTTTCGCAGCGCTGCCTATGACATAGACTATGAATTTAACAAAGATGATTTTGTAATTCATACCAGATACGGAGATAAAAAGCACACATATGATGAAATAGGCGATCTGAATCAGATAATCCCTGAGAACGATATGTTCTATAGCATGATACAGATAACTATCGGCAAGAAGCAGTATCTGATGCCCTTCTCTTATAAAAAAGAACTTGCAGATAAGATATATGCTTTCCTTAACGAAAGAGTCACCACAAAGACACTTGAACTGGATATAGATTCTGATAAAAAAACGAATAACGATACATCAGACACCCCAGCTTCAAATAAACAATAAAATTTCAAATTAACAAAAAACTTAAAATCAACAAAAAACTTCTCACATGTCATTCCGAGCGAAGTCGAGGAATCTTTTTTACCGGATGGAAATACCATGAATATATCATCACTCAAATCTTTATATAATATCAATGCCGTACAAACAATAAATGAATTTAAAAAAACGGATTCTACCAATACAAGAGCCAAGGAAGACATCCGTAACTTTATAGATGACGAAAACTGGAAAAGATATAATATCCCTTCTCTATATATAGCTGACATGCAGACTGCAGGACGCGGAAGGTCAGAAAGAATCTGGGAATCCGAAAATGAAGCAGGTATATGGATGTCTTATCTTTTTGCACCAAAACTCTCTCCGGAGCAGATTCCGTCAGTTACACTTCTTGCTTCACTTGCCGTGGCTGATGCTATAACCGAGTACTCAGAACGTCACAGCTTTAAGCCAGGTAAGATACAGATCAAATGGCCTAACGACATTATCATAAATAAGAAAAAGGTATGTGGTATACTCACTGAGCTAATCGCCCCGAACTACGTCATATGCGGTATCGGTATAAATGTAAATAACACTTCCTTTGATGCTTCTCTTAGCGATAAAGCAACATCCCTTTTTATAGAAACAGGCGAAAACTGGTCAAGAGAAACTCTTGTATATCTCGTAATACGTAAATTCTCTGATCTGGTTTCTGAATATGAAAAACACGATAATCTAAACTTTATCCTAAAGAAATATAACAGCATGCTTGTCAGTATGAACAGTGAAGTTGTAATTGTTAATTCCACAGCTTCAGAAGGAAATGATACTACAGCTGCAGTTTCTAATAATGCATATATCTGCCGGGGAATAAAAGAAAACGGAGCTCTCCTCATAGAGGATAGCTCCGGTAATATTTCTTCTGTATCCAGCGGCGAAGTATCCGTCCGCGGAATATATGGATATGTATAATATGACATAAGTGTCAAAAGTCAAACTGCGTTCCTGCTTGCAGGAAAAGCAGCTTGACCTTTGACACTTATATCATAATATCTTCTATAGCAATAGTGGGCTAGTTAATATTATTCTTCATATACATACCCCTAAAAAACAGAAGGACGCCCCTGCCTTGGCAGAAGCGTCCTCCCTTTTCATTATGAAAAGAGATTTAACTCTATTCTACTTATTACTTAACTGTAACAGTAACTGTCTTTGCATATCCATTTCTGGCATATACATATATAGTACAGGTTCCCTTTCCAACTGCGGTAATCTTACCACTTGATGATACCTTAGCAACGCTGGTATCTGTTGAAGCATATCTGAACTTCTTAGCATGTGCATTTGAAAGTGACTTTCTATTCTTGCTAACAAGTGTCACCTTAGCTTTGATCTTAGAAGTCTTACCTACTGAAAGTGTTACAGCTTTTGAACTCTTGATAGTCAGTTTCTTAGGATTTGAATACTTTGTATTCTTTCTACCTACAACATGAGCTGTAAGTGTCTTTCCAACAACAGTCTTCTTTCCATTAATAGTTCTATAAGCAACCACATAAATCTTATAATTCTTCTTAAGCTTAAGTGATTTGCCATTAAGCTTCTTAATCTTAACTGATGTTGTTCCAGTCTTAGTAGTAGCAGTTGCATTCTTAGCGAACTTCTTACCACAATACTGTACAAATACTCCATATTCTTCAGCACCTTCTACAGCGCCCCATGAAACATTCAGTTTACTTCCTGTCTGGCTTACCTTAAGTCCTGAATTAAGTGCCAGTGCATTTGCTGCCTTAGCTTCCGGACTAGCAAGCTTAGCTTCTTCTGCTGCTTTCTTAGCTGCTTCTTCAGCTGCCTTCTTAGCTGCCTCTTCAGCCGCCTTCTTAGCTGCTTCTTCTGCTGCCTTCTTTGCTGCCTCTTCTTCTGCTGCTTTCTTTGCTGCTTCTTCAGCTGCTTTCTTAGCTGCCGCATCTGCTGCTGTTCTAGCATCAGTTATTTCTTTTGCTGCTTTATCTATAGAAGCCTTAGCAGGCTTTATAGCTGCTGCAACAGCATCTTTAGTTGTTGCTGCATCGATACTATCCTTAGCTGCTGCCTTAGCTGCTTCATAAGCTGCCTCTTCTTCTTTACTAAGATTTGCAGGTTTCTTTGCATCAAAGTAGTCATCTACTCTGTCCTTAGCTGTTGTCTTAGCTGCTGCAAGTGATTCTGCCGCTTGTATTGCTGCCATCTCTTCAGCTGCCTGCTTTGCTGCTTCTTCAGCCGCTTTCTTTGCTGCTTCTTCAGCTGCCTGCTTAGCTGCTTCTTCTGACGCTGCTTCTTCAGCTCTGGCATCATTTATTGCTTTTGCTGCATTATCTATAGACTGCTTAGCAGGAGCTATTGCTGCTGCCACCTCATCCTTAGATGTTGCTGCATCGATACTATCCTTAGCTGCTTCTCTGGCTGCTTCATAAGCTGCCTCTTCTTCTTTACTAAGGTTTGCAGGTTTCTTAGCATCAAAGTAGTCATCTACTCTGTCCTTAGCTGCTGTCTTAGCTGCTGCAAGTGATTCTGCTGCTTGTATAGCTGCCTGCTCCTCTGCTGCCTTCTTTGCTGCTTCTTCTGCTGCTTTCTTAGCTGCCTCTTCCTCAGCTGCCTTAGCTGCTGCTCTGGTAGCTTCTATATCTTTTGCTGCACTATCTATAGACTGCTTAGCAGGAGCTATTGCTGCTGCTACCTCATCTTTAGTTGTTGCTGCATCGATACTATCCTTAGCTGCTTTCTTAGCTGCATCATAAGCTGCCTTCTCTTCATCTGTGAGATTTTCAGGTTTCTTAGCATCAAAGTAGTCATCTATTCTGTCATTTGCTACTGTCTTAGCTGCTGCAAGCGCTGCTTTTTCTGCATTTTCAGCCTGTTCAGCTGCTTCTGCCATTGCTCTTGCTGCTGCTGCGTCAACTTTTGCTTTGTCAGTTGCTGCATCAAGTGCATCTACTGCTTCCTGAAGTGCCTTAGCTGCTGCATCTTTAGCTTCGGTTGTTGTTGCTTTATCAACCGCATCCTTAGCATCTTTTACTGCTTTTTCAGCTGCCTCTATTGCACTGATGTCTTCATCTGGAGTATCTTTATCTCCCTTAGCTATTTCTGATGCATCGAGTGCTGATTCTGCTGCTGTATTAGCTGATTCTACTGCCGCATCTGCTGCTTCTTCAGCTGCCTTAGCTGCCTCAGCTGCTGCTCTGTCATCATTAATCTTCTTAAGCGCCTTATCGATTTCTTTCTTAGCTTCATCAAGTTTAGATTCAATATCATCTACAGATTCTGCCTTATCAATAATCGATTCAGCTGATTCTATTGCATCTTTATAATCCTTTGCTTCTGTATCTGCTTCCAGATTGCCAGGATTCTTGCCATCAGCATAATCCTTCAGTCTGAGCTTAGCTGTTTCTTTAGCTTCATCAAGAGTAGCATCAACCGGCTCTTCCTGTACTGTAAGTGTTGCCTTCTTAGTAACTGATGGTACTGCTGCTGTTGCTTTAGTAGTAACCTGAATCTCATACTTTCCAGCCTTTTCAGCTGTAATAGTAGAACCTTCAAGTTTTGCATCTGTTGCTGCAACTTCGCCTACGAAACTATATTCTGCTTCGCCATATCCTTCAGGAATAGTGAAGAGTAGTTTACTTACATCCCAGCTCTTTGTAGTTTCTTTAAGTGTAACAGACTTATCAGTTGCTGTTATCTCCTGAACCCACATAGCGTAAAGTGTTATATCCTTACTTACATTCTCGATATCGTAAGTTTTACCCTTTTCATAGATATAGTCTGGTACTACATCTTCTTCACTATCAGTCCATCCTATGAATGTATATCCTGAGCAATAAGGTGTTCTCAGATCTACATCATCAAACTTAAGTGTAAATGTATCAGCCTCTGCTACCTTCTGTGTTCCCGGAAGGTTTGTAGCGCCCTTGGCAACACCTGAAGAGAACTTGATATCATACTTAACTGTTGTTTTATAGATAGGATACAGTACTACTTCTGCTCCATAGTTGTTATAAAGCTTAGCTATTATGTCTGCATCGTATTCTGATCTTACATCAAACTTATCAGGTGCCTGCATTGATTCAATTTCTGCAGTAGCCGGATGCTGCTTATCAACTGATGATGTCCATCCTACTACCTCGTAGTCGGCATGATATGCTATATTCTTAACTGATTCTGGCATCTTGAACGGCTGACCATATTCCTGAGTCATCTTATCAATCTGCTTGCCATCTTCCTGGAATACTACATCAAACTTAGCAGCATTCCACTTAGCCTTAAGTGTTATATCTTCTGTAAAGTCTGCTTTCTTAACTGCATTTCCGGAAGCATCATAATACTTAACTTCCTTAATAGCACCTTCCTCAGCACCTTCCGATGTATCTGGAACAGTTGCATAGTATCCATCAAATACGAATCCTGGTGCAACCGGTATCTCTATATCATTAAGTGCCTTACTATACTTAACAACAAACTGATGTTTGTTATTATCTATACCTGTAGTTTCAAGAGTATCTGTACTTTCTGCTGCAGGTTTAACAACCTTATCATCAGCTGCTCTTGCCTTAATAACTACATTTGTCCACTCTTTGGTTATTTCATCTGTCTTGAAGTTCTTTCCAATAGTCTTGAAATCATCATCAAGTGTAACTGTGTATATCTTTTCTTTTTCTACAGCATAGAGGTTGAATGTCTTTGTTGCTTCATTTGCTCCGGTTGTCAGATTCTTTACCTTATCTCCATCTGCAAATGAAACTGTACCGCCATCCTTGAATGACCATCCAGCGAATTCATAACCCTCTGTAGCCTCATACTTATTAGCTTCTGTAGAAGTTTCATCAGCCTTAAATGAAAGCTCTGCTACTGGTTTAAGAGTTCCATTCTCGTCATCATAATCAAACTTCTGACTTCCTATCTGCTTATCCTTCTGGAAGAAGTTAACTTCATAACCATTTGTGCTCCATACTGCATAAAGTGTTACAGTATTTGAAGCTTTCTCTTCAGCTGCAGCCTTGATACTGAATGAAGCAGGCTCAAGCTTTGCTTCGGCTTCATCTGTAGCTACATACTTGAAGAATGTAGGTTCAGTTTCCTGAGTAGTTTCACTATCTGCTACTTCATTACCAGTTGCATTTTCATCACTTGATGAATCCTCAACCTTGTAATCCTTATCAAGTGCCCATCCAAGGAATGTATATCCCTTTCTAGCAGGCACTGTCTCAGCATCAAGAGTTACCTTATTATGATCATTTTCTACTTCATCGATATGATATGACTTTGAATCAAATGGAACATTTCCATCGCCTTCATTTGAATCATATACAACTTTATATGTAGGAAGTTTCTGCCATACTGCATACAGAGTAACACTTGTTGTCTTAAGTGCATTAATCTGTTTATATGTAGATCCTGCCTTTACAAATATATGACTTTCTGTAGTTACATCTCCTGCTACACTTCCACCTGTAGTTACATCTTCAGATGTCTCGCCATTTGTTCCTGCATCAGTAGTTATAAATTCTGGTAATTTGTCATTAGCCGCATAAATCTTTGCTTCATCTGACCAACCAAGGAACTTATATCCATCCCTTACATATACACCTTCTGCTGTCTTGATATCAATCTCATCAGCTATTCTTGCATACTTCTGATCTGCCGGTGCTTCTGCCTTAAGGTCGCCACCATTTGCTCTGTATGTTACTGTGAGCGGTGTATCTACAGCCCATACAGCGTATACATTAAGCTCTTTCTCTTTAGCCTTTCCTTCAGCGTCTTCGTCCATTTCATCAACCATATTCAGGACTGCCTGACGGTTCTTATATACTACTTCTGTGCTATCTGCTTTATCTGACCATCCCTTAAATGTATATCCCGGATAGTCAAACTGTGGATCAGCGAACTGTGCTGATACACCATATGTAAATGTCTGAGCGTATGCCTTTGCTGTAGTTGTTGTTGAATCTGCTGGTTCCTGTGAATCTGATGTTTCTTCAACAACCACAAGATTCTCATCGAGTTTCTCTTTTAATACTGGTGTTCCTTTATCTGCTGCATCCTTATTGATTATATCAGCAGCAGCTACAGGCACCTTACCTGCATTAAATATTACTTTGTATGTAACAGGCTTCCAGATTGCATAAAGAACATGACTATAAACTATATCTTCTGCAGGTTCGATATATTCATATGTTTCACCTGCCTGAATAAGATTTTGTGATTCATATGTTGCTTCTGCATCTTCTGCCCAACCTGCAAATACATAACCTTCTTTTACAGGCTTTGTACCTATAATTGTTTTACTATACTTGTTTTCTTCCTTTTCTAATTCTTGTACTTCTGGTTTAAACTCAAATTTACCACCATTTAAGTTATATGTAAGCACATGCTTATTAGTATCTCCAAATACAGGATGAAGATCAGGAACAGCATTTGTTGTACTTACAGTAATCTTTTCTCCTTGAGCAAATGTAATCTCATTATTTGGATTCTGTGTTGCTTTTGAAGTATGCCATCCAATAAGAACTTTGCCTTCAGGAATATCAGTAGATTCAAGAACATCCACCAGTTCATTCTGCTCATTCTTAACTTTACCTATAGTAACTTCAGTTCCATAAGTTACTGTATCTGTTTTCTTTACTTTGCTATCATTATCATAGTATGTAAATGTCGTAGTACCGGCATCCCAAACTGCGTAGTAAGTTGCATCTTCACTCTGTTTTTCAGGATATGTATCCTTAGACGAAGCATCCTTATTAGTACTCCAGCCTTTGAATGTAAATCCTGGATAAACAGGTCTCTTTTCCTGACTTTCTAATTCACTAAATATAGCTGCTGGTGAAGTAGCATAATCAATCTGTCTTGCTTCTGTCTGCTTATCACCAGTAAACTTACCGCCATTTGCATCAAAAGTTATATTCACTTTTGTGATATCCCATACAGCGTAAAGTGTTATAGCAGATTCATCCTTATCTTCTGTTTTAGGATCATCAGCTTCACTGATATCTACTACCTTCTGTCCATCTGTATAAGTAACCTTATGAGCAATTGCAGCTTCCTCAGATAAAGCCCAGCCCAGGAACTCTGCACCATTTGGTCCTGTTGTTTCCGGGAATAAAACTGAAAATGCTTTAAGCGCTTCTTCTTCTCCGAAAGAAAGCTCCTGAGTATTAGTATCATTTGTTGAACCATTAGTTCCATATAACTTATTAAATGTTACTGTATAATTCTTTCCATTCCATGCTGCATAGAGTGTCTTATTACCTCTTGCTTCAGGTCCAATTGCAGTAACTGGAACTGCTGTCAAATTCTTAGCATCATCTGCTGTCAGATACCATCCAGCAAATGTATACTTATTTGTTGATTCTGTAGGTGTAACATTAATAACTGTGCTACCACCTGCAGTATAGCTTGTAACCTTATCATCAGGTATTGTTCCAATTGATGATACATAATTGATATTAAATGTCTTCTTAACTGCTCCGGTTATTTTGATACCAAAATCATTACTTGTTATTCCTGATATCTTATAGGTAAGAGTTGTAGCACCCTTTCCATCTTCCGGAATAATTGTTTCCTCACCAGGTTCAGGATCATTACCTCCTTCAGAACCAGTTTCAGGTTCCTTCACAGTTTCAACTTCAATTGATACCGGCTTATACTCTGCATCATTAACCTTAACAATTATATCATCAGCCTTGTATGTGCTATCAACCTTAACCATTAATGTTAAGTCTGCATCATGAGGAATATTCTCGATATTTCCTACATAATCTGTAGTTGACTCTCCACTAATAGTTTCACCTTTAGTTAGCTTTACAGAAGCAAGTTCAGTATTCTTAGTAGTGCCATCTTCTTCATCACTATAAGAGCCTGTATAGGAAATCTTATAAGCATCACTATCTGCTATTACATTTTCCCTATATACATTCTTTATCCACTTAGCCTTAAATACTACTGACTTTTGTGGCATTTTGAATGTGAATTCAGATACAGCTCCTTCACTGTTTGCTTTACCATATATTTCTGTATCACCTGAAATATCACTAGTTGACCAGCCAACAAATGTATAGCCAGTTCTTGTAAGTATGGCAGGTGTTTCCTCATCTATCTCTCTAGGATTAACAACAAGCACTGTAGAGCCAGCCGCGTAACTTGCTGTCTGAATCTCTTTACCTTCTGCAAAAGTACCACCATTTGCAATGTAAGACACTGTTGGATTGATTTCCCACTGTGCATAGAAGGTAGTATCAGTTTTTATCTCAACTTTATTACCTGCTACATATATCTTTGCAGAATCAGTTTCTGTTGCCTTTGCAGCCCATCCCTTGAATGTATAGCCTTTTCTTACAGGACTTACTGAAGGAAGTGTATACCAGAATCCCTCAACTCCTTCTACTTTAGTCTTCTCTGTTATCTCATCATCAGAAGGAATACCATTAGCTTCAACATTATTATCAACATTTGAATTAAATGTGATTCTATAGCCTGCGCCTTCTTTAAGCTTCCAAACAGCATAAAGCTTTACTTCTGTACCATCTGTTGAAAG
>OCTX012219293.1_pt1 | contig 10872 bp, 4 predicted proteins | sample 1539691 | NCBI WGS metagenome assembly OCTX01 (sample SAMN02144231, study PRJEB22623) | gut metagenome | biome: sheep rumen | host: Ovis aries | place: New Zealand | reverse complement strand
TCAGTACAAGAAGTACAGCACCTTCGGCACCATGCTCTCGGCCTCTGCCGCCAACGGTTCGGGTCTGGACAAGACCTTCTCGGCCGACGCCATCAGCTACATCATGCTCTATCCCGACAACGACCAGCTGCAGAACAGTGAGCAGCAGATTACCGTCGAGAAGGGCACTCCCGCCACCATCATGAACCAGCCACCGGGCCTGGAGGCTCCTGCGGCCATGTCGAGCGCCGTGGTCACGAGCTACGTCAACGCCCACGCCGTGATGGCCACCGACGGCAATACCCAACTCCCGACATCCAGCACCCAACACCCCGCTGTCTACGCCACCATGCAGACCTCGCCGCTGAAGGTCTACTGGTATGTGAAGGACGGCAAGATTACCAACAGCATCCAGTACCTGCGCACACTGCGCTACCAGGCCAACCTGTGGACCGAGGCCGACATCTGGGCCCCCTTCGAGCCCCTGGCATACCGCGGCGACATCAACGGCTGGACCAACGGCCACGCCTATACCTACGACAGTCTGCTCTTCCGCGGCAACTACCAGGACGGCGAGGCATTCTACTCGCTCATAGGCAACCAGAACCGCGACAACACCACCGAGTTCTACGGGTGGTACTCGCTGCTGCAGGCCGGAGGGTTCCTCTCGGCCGGCCGCGTGTCGTTCATGGCCGAGAGCTGTCTGCAGTTCATCCCCACCACCCAGGCACTGGCACGCGCCATTGTCGAGGGACGCATACCCGGCGTAACGGCCGGCGAGGGGGCACAGGCTACGGACCCCGACTTCTTCACGAAGATACAGGCCACGGACAAGGAGGCGCTGCAGCGGTATCTCGTGCGATACTTCGTGCCGCTCTCCACGGCCGTCATCACCAACTATCCCTACCTGGGATGGGGCGAGACGACCGACGACCTGGAGTTTGGCGGACTGGAGACCCTAACGGTGATGGACGACTCGGGCGACGTGCCCGTCGTGGGAAAGAGCTACGTGCTCAACGTCTACGACGACGGACAGGCACTCTCCGTGCAGACCATCGACCTGCAGACACAGCAGAAGAGCCAGCAGGTGCGCATGTCTTCGGCCTACGACTTCCTGCCCCTCATCTTCAGTGACGGAGTGGTATACTTCCTCGACGAGGCGCTTTAGCCCCCACCAACCTCCCCCCGAGGGGGAGGCTTTAGCCGCGAAAGCTACCCTCCCTTCGGGGGAGGGGCCGGGGGTGGGGCTTTGGAGTGATAAGTGATAAGTGATAATTAGTAAGAAATATATTATTGTTATGGCAATAAAAGAGTTAAATATGGAAGTGAATGTGAGATGGATGGTGAAAGTACTGGCCGTACTTATCACTTATCACTTGTCACTTATCACTTCATTTGCGCAGACCGTGACGGGTACCGTCAGCGAGATGCTTGGTGGCGCGAAAGAGCCCATCATTGGCGCTAACGTGACGTTTCAGAACGCCCAGAACCGTATCGTCAGCGGTACCGTCACCGACTTCAACGGCAACTACACGCTGAAAGTGCCCGAGGAGAAGAACCTCACCATCGTCTTCTCCTACGTCGGCATGAAGCAGCAGAGCTTTAAGTACACCGGCCAGAAGACCCTCAGCGTCACCATGGAGAGCAACGCCCACCAGATACGCGAGGTGCAGGTGTCGGGAAAGAAGGGCGGAAGCCGCAACGACATGGGTCTGACCACCCGCCAGCAGTCGTTTGCCACGCAGAAGATTGACATGACCGAGATTATGGCTGCCTCGCCCGTCACCTCCATCGAGGAGGCCCTGCAGGGACAGCTCGGCGGCGTGGACATCCTGGCCGCCGGCGACCCGGGAGCCAAGAGCACCATACGCATACGCGGAACGGCAACGCTCAATTCCAGCGCCGACCCACTCATCGTCATCAACGGAGTGCCCTATAACACGAGCATCGACGACTCGTTCGACTTCAACACCGCCTCGCAGGAAGACTTCGCCCAGATGCTCTCCCTCAACCCCAACGACATCGAGGCGATAGAGGTGCTCAAGGATGCCGCCTCCACCGCCGTCTACGGTACGGCGGGAGCCAACGGCGTGCTCCTCATCACCACCAAGAAGGGTGCCATGGGAAAGACCAACTTCACCTTCTCCACCAAGAACTCGATGAAGTTCGAGCCGAAGTCCATGCCCATGCTCAGCGGCAACGAGTACGTGGCCTACATGCAGGACGCCATCTGGAACACCGCCAACGCGCAGGGACTGAACGGAAACTCTTACCTGGAGTACCTTTTCGACAAGTACGAGATAGGCTACCAGCAGGACTGGCGATACTTCGACGAGTACAACCAGGACGTGGACTGGCTCTCCTACCTCACAAAGAACGCCTTCACCACCGACAACTCATTCTCCATGTCGGGTGGCGGCGAGCGTGCCACCTACCGCTACTCGCTGTCCTACCTCTCGGAGGACGGCACGACGAAGGGCACCGGACTGAGACGACTGACCACCAGCCTCGACATCGGCTATAAGTTCTCGGAGAAGCTGCGCGTGAACGCCGAGTACACCTACAGCGACACGAAGAAGGACGCACCCTGGACCGACAACTCGCGTGCAGAGGCCATGCGCAAGATGCCCAACAAGAGCCCCTACTACATCGACGACCAGACGGGCGAGATGACCGGCATATACTTCACCCGGCAGAACGCCGAGGAGTTCCAGGGGGCATTCTCCAGCAACAGCTCGGGCTCTAAAGCCAAGAACTTCCACCCCATCATCATGGCGAACGACAGCTACAAGAATCTCTCCACCAAGGAGCAGAAGATGACCGTCCGCGCCAACTACTACGCCACCCCCTGGCTGCGCTACACGGGCTACGTCTCCATGAAGTACAACACACAGAAGACCGAGGCCTTCCTCCCGCAGTCGGCCACGGGCGTGACGACCAACAACAGCTATGCCAACCAGGCGTCGAACTCCTACTCCAACAACTTCTCCCTGCAGACGGAGAACAAGCTGATGTTCACCAAGGACTGGCAGGACAAGAAGCACCAGGTGGTGGCCACGGGCCTGTGGCGCACGCAGCAGAGCCGCTCGTCGACCAATGCCTCCACGCGCTACAACATGGCGTCGGCCGCCATCGCCGACCCGGCATCGGGCGGCGGCGTGCTCCTCTCGCAAGGCTCCGGCGACAGCGAGGTGGCCACCCTCTCGGGCATCGGCTCGTTCGTCTATACACTGTTAGACCGCTACACCGTCAACGCCACCGTGAACTACGAGGGTAAGTCCAGCCTCGGCAAGGACAACCGATGGGGACTGTTCCCCTCAGTGGGCGTCAGCTGGCAGCTGGCCGACGAGAAGTTCATGCGCAAGTGGCTCTCCGAGGAGATACTCACCGAGTGGAAGCTGCGTGCCAGCTACGGCACCAGCGGAAACGCACCGTCGGGCACGTCACCCTACGTCGGCACATACTCCGCCATCGGTAACTACATGGACGGGGCAGCCATCACGTCGGCAACCATGCAGCTCAACAAGCTGAAGTGGGAGACGTCGAGGGAAATCAACCTCGGAACGGACATCAACTTCCTCGACGGGCGCATCAACGTCACCTTCGACTGGTACCGCAAGAACACCAAGGACCTGCTGCAAAAGAACGTCGTCGTCCCAGAATACATGGGCTACCCCTCGCCCCAGATCAAGTACTGGAACAGCGGCAAGATGCGCAACGAGGGATGGGAGTTCCGTATCGACGCACAGGTAATCAAGTCGAAGGACTGGAACCTCAGCGTCAACTGGAACATCAACCGCAACATCAACACCATCATCGAGCTACCCGAGAACATGTCGTCGGAAGACCCGCAGGTGGCCAACGGTGTGTACAACACGAAGATACTGAGCGGCACTTCCGTAGGCTCCTTCTTCGGATTCCGCTACCTCGGCGTCTATCACAACCTGGCCGACACCTACGCACGCGACGCCGACGGCAAGGTCATGACCGACCTGCAGGGACAGCCGCTCATCATGTACAACAGCAACATACGCTGCTTCCCCGGCGACGCGAAGTACGAGGACATCAACCACGACGGACGCATCGACAAGAACGACATCGTCTACCTGGGTAACTACAACCCCGTGGTATCGGGCGGCGGAGGCTTCACCCTGAAGTACAAGCAGTGGGGCATGACCGTGTTCCTGCACTACCGCCTGGGCCAGAAAATCATTAACCAGGCACGCATGAACGCCGAGGCCATGTACAACCGCGACAACCAGTCGACGGCAGTGCTGCGACGCTGGCGCACAGAGGCCGACGTGGACACCGACATACCACGCGCTCTCTACAACTACGGACTGAACTACATGGGCTCAGACAGGTTTGTCGAGGACTGCTCCTTCCTGCGACTGAAGACGCTGTCGCTGAACTACACCTTCCCCAAGAGCATCTGCAAGAGCCTCTCGGTGAACAGCCTCAGCATGTTCCTCACCGGCTACGACCTCTTCACCTTCTCCGACTATACCGGACAGGACCCCGAGGTCACCATGCCCAGCAAGATTACCGACCTCGCCGTGGACAACTCGCAGACACCGCGCTCGCGCCGAGTCTCGATGGGCATCACCGTCAACTTCTAATCAACACTTTATCGCTCATAGCCCATAGTCATAATGAAAAAGAAAATAGCCATTGCCTGTCTCCTATGCTGCAACATTGTTGCAGCCCTCACCAGTTGTTCCGACTACCTGGAGATATACCCCGAGAACGTGCAGCCCACCGACGAGTACTGGGGCTCTAAGCAAGAGGTCGACGCCACGCTGCTGGCCGGCTACTACTACCTGCGCGAGGCCGTCGAGACCCACCTCATTCCCTGGGGCGAGCTGCGTGCCGGCTGCGTCTCTGCCCGCGGCAGCAACACCCTGCAGCGCTTCGAGATAAAGCCCACGGAAAAGACGCTCACCAAGTGGACACCCATGTACAAGATTATCAACAGCGCCAACCTCGTGCTGAAGAATGCCGCCAAGACCCTGTCCGTCGACGACACCTACACCCAGGAGGAGCTGAACAGCCACCACTGCGAGGCCTACTGGCTGCGTGCGCTGGCCTATTTCTACATCGTGCGTAACTGGCGCGACGCACCGCTCATCACCGAGCCCTTCGAGACCGACGAGCTGACCTTCAACGTGGCCAAGAGCACCGAGGCCGAGATTGTCGCCCAGATAAAGAGCGACCTGAAGACGGCCATCGGCATGGATGCCGCCAAGGAGAAGTTCAACACTACGTGGGAGACGAAGGGTCGCGCCACGAAATGGGCCCTCTACGCCCTGATGGCCGACGTGTGCCTGTGGAGCCAGGACTTCGACGAGGCCATCAACTGGGCCAACGCCATCCTCGAGAGCACGTCGCCCTCGGCACCGCGCTTCCTCAGCACACCGACACACAGCAGCTGGTTCTCGATGTTCAACCCCGGAAACTCCAACGAGAGCATCTACGAGGTGCAGTGGAGCTACAGCAAACTCTCGGGCGGACAGCCGCAGACAAACACGCTCACCACCAGCTTCGACCCCAACCAGACGGGCTACAAGTACCAGTACTCGCAGGGAATGTTGGAGCAGTTCCGCATTGAGCAGCAGAACCTTCTGGAGCGCTACAACTACGTCATCACCGACAACGAGGTGTACGGGCGCATGATGTACGGCAGCTACGTCACCGACCAGGCCGCCATAGAGAACGCCAACAACGCATACGTATGGAAGTACTACGGCGGCACGAGCTACAACACCCGCCGCATGTCGGTGCAGGACTGGGACTGCAACTACATCATCTACCGCGTGGCCGACGTGATGCTGATGAAGGCCGAGGCCCTCATCATGCGCCAGGCAGGGAAGAACGAGGCCGACAAGTTGGCCGCCATCGCCATCATCAACCAGATACGCCACCGCACGAACCTGGGCGACGCCAACGTGGACGTCAACTCCAGCCTCTACGACCTCATGGACAAGGGAGTGCTTCACGAGCGGCTCATGGAGCTGGCTGGCGAAGGAAAGGCGTGGTACGACATGCTGCGCATGGGCCGCTACACAGACCCCAGCGGAGAGTGCAACTTCAAGCAGCTCTTCATCAACAACGTGGTGACATTCAACCGGGGTATCGGCGAGTCAAAGATTAGGACCGCACTCAGCGACACCGACGCCTGGTACCTGCCCATCAACGCCACGGAGATAAGCACCAACTCGCTCCTGGTGCAAAACCCCAGCCCCAGCTACCAGTAGGACAGTTCATCGTTCATTATTCATTGTACATAGTTATGGTTACGAAAAGCATAAATAAAATGGTGAAGTGGATGACGTGCGCAGCACTTCTCACTTCTCACCTTTCGCTTATCACTTCTTGTAGCGACCCCAACGAGGGCAGCCTCTTCCTGACGCCCACCACGCTGGAGGCGGAGATGTCGGCCACCGACATCCTGGAGCGCGACGCCCAGCAGTATTCCCTCTGGATAGAGCTGCTCAAGCACGCCGACTACTACAACGCGCTGAAGGACGGGTCGATAAAGGCGACGGTGTTCTGTCCCAACAACGAGGCGATGGAGCGCTTCCTTGCCGAGCAGGGGGTGACGCGCGTAGACGAGCTGTCTGTGGACTATGCTAAGAATATAGTACGTGTACATATTATTAAGGCCAGTCTCTCCGACACGCAGCTCGACACCTACGCCGACCAGGGCCGTGCCTACGTGGAGCGTGGCCAGGAGATTCCCGACACCACCCTCATGGGCACGAACCTCAGTGTGCGCTACGGGCGCATCGAGACCGACGTGGACGACGCCCAGCGCCACGACGACGTCGTTCTGAGTGCCGACTCCATCTTCTTCAACAACCAGGCCAAGCTGGGCAACTTCACCGCCACCACCTGTGCCAACGCCGTGCTCTACGAGATGGACGACGTCATCGAGCCGCTCGTCGAGACCATCATGGACCGTCTCGATGCCGACCGTGAGACCTACGGCATCTTCGCCCAGGCCGTGCGCGAGTGTGGCTACGACAGCATCGCCTCGCTCGTCAGCCGTGTGAGCTATACCCTCAGCGGCACCGTCGTGACCAACTACGCCTTCACCTGTCTGGCCGTGCCCAACAGCGTCTATCAGGCAGCGGGCATCAGCGATGTGGCCTCCCTGCGCTCCTACCTTGCCGCTCACAGCGACAACGAGGCCGATGCCGACCTTTCCAATTACGTCAAGTACCACTTCCTGCCGCGCCAGTACACCAAGGACCAGCTGCTCTCCTACGAGAGCGATGACCCTGAGGCCGACGCCGAGATACGCATCTACGACACTCAGCTCTCCGGCCAGGCCATCACCGTCAGCCGTGCCGCCGGGCAGGACTTCATCAACAACAACATACCCTTTGTGCGCACCAATATCCAGGCTCGCAACGGGCTCATCCACCGCGTGGGCAGCGTCATGCCCGTCTATCATCCCAAGCCCGTCCGCGTGGTGTGGGACTTCCTCAACCAGCCCGACATCATCACCTACGTCAACGCCTGGGGAGCAGCCAACAGCCTCGGTAACGTGTTCTCCACGCCCATCGACAACACCATGCGCGACGTAGACCTCTCCGAGGAGCACTTCGACGGCAACTTCGGCACCATCAGCTCGTTCACCTACCTGGCCAACGAGTCCAAGGCCCGCACCAACACCTACCGCCGCGTGGGCTACAAGAAGGACGCCCTCTCGGGCGATGCTCCCCAGTACGGTGCCTACATGGACAACTTCATGGTGCTCAACCTGGGCTTCGCCGGGTGGATACAGTTCACCACGCCCACCATCATCGCCGGGCGCTACAAGGTGGTGTTGCACTACTGCAAGGACATCAACCACAACAACTTCATCAACAGCGGCACCCTCGTGCGCTTCGAGCTCGACGACCACTCTACCATGAGCTATATGTACAAGGGCATGAAGCGTCTGCCGCGCTACCAGCTCGGCGAGACCACCGTCTACGGCAGTCTGGAGTTTGAGGGCTCGGGCAGCCACACCTTCAAGATTACCCTCATGGACGTGGAGGCCAAGAACAACAGCAATTACCACCTCTCGCTCGACTATCTGGAGTTCGTTCCCATCTAAGGCTTTCTCCCCCCCCCCAAAAAGTTTGGACGGCTCAACCCCCCAGCAAGAATTTTCAGACCAAGAGAAACCAACGATTATGACTACAAAACACATAGCAAAAGCCGCTCCCCGTCCCGTACACTGCGGCATCGCCGCAGTCACCACGGCACTGCGTCTCAGCCTTCTGTGCCTTGCTGTCGGTGCAACGACAGCCTCCTGCTCCGACTGGGACGACCACTACGACGAGGCTGCCGTCACCGCCTCCGAGGCCGAAGTATACGACGGAGACATCGTGTCCTACATCAACTCCAACGGCCAGCTCTCCACCATCGCCGGCATTTTCCGCCAGGCAGGGGCTCTGGACGTCTCCTCGCCCGACAAGGAGTACACCTTCGTGGTCTCCAAGAACAGCGTCCTTGACGGGGAAATCATTGCCGACCCGGTGTCCTTCGCCAACAACTGCATCAGCGACATTGCCGTCAGCCCCTCTGAGCTGCGCGACGGTTTCGGCATCAACAACCGCGCCGGCAAGACCCTCTGGATTTACGGCCAGGGCGAGGGCCTGACCATCGACGGCGCCAGCATCGAGAAGACCGTCAAGACCCGCAACGGCTATGTCTACATCATCGAGGGCGTGCTCCCCGTGCGCCCCTCGGTCTATGAATACCTCAAGCAGCTGGGCGACGACTACTCCCTGTTCAAGGGCCTCGTGGCCAAGTACGAGCAGCGCGTCTTCGACCGCGAGCACTCGGCCGCCACGGGCGTGAACCAGGCCGGCGAGGTGGTCTACGACACCGTATGGGTGACGCGCAACACGCTCATGGACCGCTACACCAGCGGCGGCGTGGAGCAGTGGAACATGCGCGACGAGAACTACGTCACCACCATGTTCATCCCCAACAACGAGCTGGTGGAGCGCGCCGTGCGCAGCGCCCTCGACAGCATTCCCTCGTGGCTCAACCGACAGGCCACGGAGGCCGACCGCGAGAAGTTCGAGGAGTGGATTGTGCGTGCCTGCTTCTCCGACAAGCGCCTCGAGACCAGCCAGGTAAGCGCCGGCGCAGCAGACTTCACCACCGTGGGAGGCCACAAGATGGTGGTAGACCAGGTGGCCGACCTCACCACCTACAAGGCTGCCGAGGACACCTGGTGGCGGCCCTCCGTGCAGACCGTAGACACGAACAACCGCGTCAACCTCTCCAACGGCTATGCCTACTACTGCACCAACCTGAAGATACCCAACCACGTCGTCATCTACCGAGTGAAGACACGCTTCTACCAGATATGGGACGCTGCCAACATACGCAACGACGAGAGCATGATGCAGGAGTACTTCGACTGGACCAACCTCGGACTCTTCGCCACCAGCATCTCCACGCTCGCCAGCTACGACGCGCTCTATAAGTACGGCTGGCCCATCATCGACTACAACCTGCTCTCGGCCTGCCCCACCGACGATGCCATCGACGACTCGCTTACCGTCGCCGTGGAGTACAAGGGACTGGTCTACGACGCCAAGAACGACCTGGCCCTGCCCGTGAACCTGCCCGCCGGAGAGTACTACCTGCGCATGGGCTTCGAGCGTACCACCACCTACCGCATCAGCATCTACTTCAACGGCGACTTTGTATGGGAGGGACGCGCCGACGTGATGAACGCCGACCGAATAGCCAACGACATTCCCACCTACGGCATCATGGCTCCCGGTTACCCCGAGGGATTCGACCCCGACGACTGGCGGGAGTACGACGCCAACGTGGCCGCCTACGACACCGACGGTTACACCGTGGGCATCGTCAACATGAAGCGCAGCGGAAACTTCCGCATCAGGGTGGAGTCCAGCGACATGGCCTACCGCTCAGTCATACGCTCCACAGCGGCTGGCGACTCCGGAAACAAGTTCCAGCTCTTCATGTACCACTGGTGTCTGCGACCCACGCACAACAACTATTGATGATTGATAATTGAGGAGCGCGGGCATCCCCGCCCTCAAGAAATAGAAGATTGAAAACTATGACTGCCATGAACATAAAGCATCTCCTTGCTTGTCTGCTATGCTGCAACATTGTTGCAGCCCTGCCAAGCCCTGCCTTCGCCCAGACCGCCGTCTCCTCTCAGGTGAAGGCCCTTAACGGCCAGCCTGTCGGCGGAGCCATCGTCACCGTCGTTGGCGAGAAGACCTCGGTCGTCACCGACGACAGCGGTGCCTTCACCCTCGAGACTGCCGACCGTGACGCCATCGTCACCGTCAAGGCCGACGGCTACTACGAGCGCACCCTGCCCCTTCGGCTGCTGAAGAAGAAAGACGGGAGCAACTTCCAGGTCACCCTCACCCCGATTCAGGAGGCCCTCTACGACGGCAAGGCCGAGACCGCCTACGGAACGCTCACGCGCGACGAGCGCCCCGTCACCGTCAGCGGTGTGCAGACCAAGGACTTCAGCCAGAAGCTGTCCGTCGGCGCCGCCCTGCGCGACCAGGCCGCCGGCCTGCAGGTCGTCGAGAAGAGCGGAATGCCTGGCGAAGGTACCTACATGAACATACGCGGCATACACTCCTTCGTGGCCGACAATGCGCCGCTCATCGTCATCAATGGTGTGCCCTACTTCGGCCAGCGCGAGCTGTCGGGCATCATCAACGGCTACTCGCGCGACATGCTCTTCGGCTACTCGCCCAAGGACATACGCAGCGTCACCGTCCTCAAGGGTGCCGACGCCGCCATGTACGGCTCGCTCGGCTCCAACGGCGTGCTGATGATTGAGACGCAGCAGGCCACCAGCGACAACCTCGACACCCGCATCTCCTTCAG
>OCTX011811887.1_pt1 | contig 10872 bp, 11 predicted proteins | sample 1539691 | NCBI WGS metagenome assembly OCTX01 (sample SAMN02144231, study PRJEB22623) | gut metagenome | biome: sheep rumen | host: Ovis aries | place: New Zealand | reverse complement strand
CCAGCTGTCGATCTCTCCGTGCACCTTCGTGGTGTCATAGAGAATGCCGATGGTCCCCCAGAAGTGCGGAACTGTGTACTTGTTCTCCGGGTCAAAGGCTCTCGAGAACTCCCAGTAGCGCTCTCCGATATTGTCTTTGTTTTCAAAGGAACTGATGTCAATGGGCTGTGCCTCTCCCTCCTGGATCAGGCGGGCCAGCATATAGTCTGCCGTGCAGAGCAGGTCGTAGCTGATGGCGCCGGCTTTGTACTTTGTGTACATATCCTCCGGTGTCAGTGCCTCCTCGTACTTGATCTCGATGCCGGTCTCCTCCGTGAACTGATCAATGACGTCCGGATCCAGGTATTCACTGTAATTGAATACGGTGAGCGTCTGCTTTCCGCCGCCCGCTGCATTTCCGCATCCGATGACGGAAAGTGCCGTGACCACGGAAAGTCCAAGTGCCAGTCCAGCTCTCATAATCCTGTTCATTCTCTGTAAATCCTCCTCTTTCAACAATATCCCGCAGATTTCCGGGGATTATTACAATTCGCGCTCCGCGAGTTCTCTGTGCTGCACGCGCTCTCTCGCGGAAGGCGCGTAATTGACAATCAGAAGCAGAATCAGCACGGCCGTGAAGATCACGGTCGAAAGTGCGTACATCTCCGGCTTGATGCCCTTGCGGATCTCTCCGTAGATCATGGTGGACAGCGTGTTGACGCCCGCACCCTTGGTGAAGTAAGTGATCATGAAGTCATCCATCGACATTGTGACGGCCATGAAAAAGCCCGAAAGGATACCGCCGGAAAGCTGCGGAAGAATCGTCGTGAAAAAGCCGTAGGCCGCCGTCGCACCCAGATCCCGGCTGGCTTCGTAGACAGACATGTTCATCTGCTCGATTTTGGGCAGGACCGCCAGGATGATATATGGAATATTAAAAGTAATATGCGCAATCAGGATGCTCGTGAAGCCCAGCGGCAGGAAGCGGATGAACCAGAGCATCAGCGCAATGCCGGTGACGATATCCGCATTCAGCATCGGGATATTCGTCAGGCCCATCATGACCGCGTACCGCCGCTTGTTCATGTAGTGCATTCCGAACGCGGCCGCCGTGCCGATCAGCAGCGCAATGGCGGAGGACAGGAAGGCCAGTCCGATCGTTGTGATCAGTGCCTCACGGATCTGCCGGTTGGTGAGAAGCTGTCCGTACCAGCGCAGCGTGAAGCCGCCCCAGACCACCCGCGAGCGGGAGTCGTTCACGGACAGGACCATCATGACAGCGATCGGAATATACAGGAAAATCATGATCAGCACGAAGTAGAACCGGCAGATGAAATTGATCAGATGCTCTTTCATGCCGCTTTCCTCCTTCCCGGCTTCTCCGTTCCTTCCACGCAGACCAGCTCCAAATCTTCTTTCACGACATCATCCTTGATCGTGAATGCCATACTGATAAAGACGAAGACCATCAGGGCCACGGACAGGCCCGAGCCCAGGTTCCAGTTGCTGCTTCTCGTAAATTCCTGCTCGATGATATTACCGATCAGCTGCAGCTTGCCGCCACCCAGGATATCCGCGACGACGAAGGACGTCATGGACGGAACAAAAACGATCGTGATGCCGCTCTTCAGTCCGGGAATCGACAGCGGGAAAATGATCCTGGTAAAGACCGTGAGCGGCCCCGCGCCCAGATCCTTGGCCGCCTCAATGACATCCTCCGGTATATCCGCGATCGCATTGAAGATCGGCAGCATCATGAAAGGAAAATAATCGTAGACCACGCCGATGATAATCGCCGTCCAGGTGTTGGCAATATCAAGGGGCTTCAGGCCCAGTGCCTGCAGGGCAAAATTCAGAATGCCATTGGAAGACAGAATCATCTGCCATGCCAGCAGGCGCAGAATAAAATTCATCCACATCGGCAGAATCAGGAAAAACAGCATAAAAGCTCTGCGCGAAATGTGCAGGCGCCGGACCACCATGACCAGCGGGTAGGCCAGCAGGATACACAGCAGCGTGCAGATCAGTGCGATTTCCAGTGAAAACAGGAAGGCTTTCCGGTTGATGGAATCCCCGATCGCCAGAATGTTTTCGACGGTAAAGGCGCCGCCGGCATTCGTAAACGCATAGCGCAGAATCACGATCAGCGGTATGACCGTGAAACCGACGGACCATATGAAATAAGGTGAAGCCAGAAGCTCTCTGTTTCTGCGATTCATTTCTTCTCCCCAACCGGTTCCGAGGCGCCGGCATTCCGGCGTGCGGCCTGATTTTGCCGGACCTGTGCGTCAGTTCTTCTCGATAATCTCTTCGTCCGAAGAACGCGGCTTGTGCATGATCTGAATGTTCTCCGGCAGGATCGACAGGCCTGCCATGCTGCCGGGCATCGCCGGATTGTTGCTCTGGATCGCCCACTCGAAATCGCCGCAGGAGACCCGGATGTCGTAGTAGGCGCCCTGATAGATCACTTCCATGACGCGCCCTGTGGCAAAACCTCTCCCCGGCTCGACGATGTTCAGATCCTCCGGGCGGATGACGACGTCCACCTTTTCGTTCGGCGCGAAGCCGATATCCACGCAGGGAATGTCCACACCCTGGATCTGCACGAGATAGTCGCGCAGCATGATTCCGTCAATGATATTGCTCTCGCCGATAAAGTCCGCCACGAAAGCGTTCTGGGGCTCGTCATAGATGCTCTTGGGATCGCCCATCTGCTGGATGATGCCCTGGTTCATGACGATAATGCGGTCCGACATCGTCAGCGCCTCGCTCTGGTCATGCGTGACGTAGATGAAGGTGATGCCGACCTCTTTTTTAATCTTCATCAGCTCACGCTGCATCTCCTGGCGGAGCTTTAAGTCCAGCGCGCCGAGCGGCTCGTCGAGCAGAAGGACCTCCGGCTCGTTCACGATGGCTCTGGCAATGGCCACACGCTGCTGCTGTCCGCCGGAAAGAGAGTCGGGCTTGCGGTGTTCGAAGCCCTCCATATTGACCAGCCGCAGTGCATACTGCACCTTGTCCTCAATATAAGCTTTGTCCTTTTTCTTCAGCTTCAGGCCGAACGCGATGTTGTCCGCCACATCGTAATGCGGAAACAGGGAATATTTCTGAAACACCGTGTGCAGGCGCCGCTTGTCGGGAGAGAGATTGGTGATGTCCTTCCCGTCAAAAAGGACCCGGCCTGTATCCGGCGTCTCAAAGCCTCCGATAATGCGCAGAAGCGTCGACTTGCCGCAGCCGGAGGGCCCCAGCAGGGTGATAAACTCATTTTTGTAGATTTCCAGATTCAGCTCTTTGATGATCGTCTTGCCGTCAAAGCTTTTGCTGATATTCTGCAGTTCCAGAATGGTATCCATGACTCATCCTCTGTTTGGTTTTCTTCATTAAAAACTCGGCGGGCTGCTGATCCACAGAACCCGGGCAGGTTTTGCCCCGGCGCACTGCAGATAATGGTTCCGGTCCGCCTTATAACTGAAGGACTCGCCCTTCTTCACCCGATAAGTCCGGTCTCCGTAGACCAGCTCGGCAGTGCCCTCCAGGACATAGCCGAACTCCTCGCCCTCATGAGGCTTGTCGAGATCGAGCGCTTCTCCGGGCTGCAGGGTCACCTCAATCGGCTCGAGCGAGAGGCGCTGTGCCGCGGGAAGCAGCCATTTGATGGCGTTTCCGCTCTTGTCGATCTTCGTGGAATAATCCTCTTCCTTATATACAATCTGCGGAGCCTGCTCCTCCCGGAAAAACTCCGACAGATTCGTGCCCAGACACGTCACAATATCCGAAAGCGTCGCGACGGACGCCGACGAGAGGCCGCGCTCAAGCTGCGAAATAAAGCCCTTGGTCAGCTCTGTGCGGTCCGCCAGTTCCTCCTGCGTCAGACCATTCTGATTGCGCAGTTCCCGGATCCTTTCTCCGATGTAAAGATCAAGATTCATGCTTCCTCCCAGTCCGTTTAATATTCCTAAACATTCTGTTTGCACTCACATAATTATACTAATACTAAACTCATTGTCAACTATATAATGGCAAAAAAAACAGCTGCCGGATTTTTCTCCGACAGCTGCCGCATTTTCTCAGATCTTCCGTATTCTGTTCAGATTTACTTTTACTCCTGTCCGTCCCAGCAGTAGGTACAGAGCATGTCCTTCGGAAGGCCCGTCGCCGCCACGGTGTCATCCAGACGGTTGTAGCGCAGGGACGTGAATTTCATCTGCTTTCCGATCTGCTCCTCCATGCGGCGGTAGCGCTCGGAATCCGGGTTGGCGTAGTCCTCGAGGATGGTCCGCTCGACAACCTCGCTGCCCTCCTGCTCCGCAATGACGCGCCGGCCGATCAGCTCCATGTCGGACGTCGCCCGCGAGAAGTTGATGTATTTGCAGCCGAACAGCAGCGGCGGGCAGGCGGGACGCACATGAACCTCTTCCGCGCCGTTCTCATACAGGAATTCCGTCGTCTCGCGCAGCTGCGTGCCGCGGACGATCGAGTCGTCGATCAGAAGGAGCCGCTGCCCCTTGATCAGTTCGGTGACCGGCACGAGCTTCATTTTGGCAATCAGATCCCGCTTGGACTGGATCGTGGGCATAAAGGAGCGCGGCCAGGTCGGCGTGTACTTGATGAAAGGTCTCGAGTAAGGCACACCGGACTCATTGGAATAACCGATGGCGTGGGCCATGCCGGAATCCGGCACACCGGCCACGGTGTCGATATCTTCCCGGGTCAGATAATCCCGGCGGGCCATCGCCGCGCCGCAGCGGTAGCGCATGCCCTCAACCGTGACGCCTTCATATTTTGACGGCGGATAGCCGTAATAAGTCCAAAGGAAGGTGCAGATCCGCATTTTGCGGCCGGGGCTGGCCAGCATCGTCATGCCCTCCGGCGTGATGACCGTAATCTCACCGGGGCCCAGCTCATGATAGTCGTGATAGCCCAGCTTCATATAGGCAAAGGATTCAAAGCTCGCGCAGAAGCCCTCGTCCTTGCGGCCAATCTGGATCGGGGTGCGTCCCAGCCGATCGCGGGCGCAGAAGATGCCCTTCGGCGTCAGGATCAGCATGGACATGGAACCATCGATGCGCTCCTGAGCGTAGCGGATTCCGTCAATCAGGTTGTCCTGCTGATTGATCAGGGCCGCCACCAGCTCGGTCTTGTTGATCTCACCGCCGCTCATCTCCATGAAGTGCAGTTTGGATTCACCGAACACTTCGTCCAGCAGTTCCTGTGTGTTGTTGACCTTTCCGACCGTCACAATCGCGTAAGTGCCGTGATGCGAGCGCACGACCACCGGCTGCGGATCGTAGTCCGAGATACATCCGATTCCCATGTATCCCTTCATTTCATGAACATCCTTCTCGAATTTGGTTCGGAAGGGCGAGCTCTCGATATTGTGAATCGCCCGGTTGAATCCGGCGCGGCTGTAAACCGCCATGCCTGCCCGTCTGGTTCCGAGATGAGAGTGGTAATCTGTTCCGTAAAACAGGTCAAAAACACAGTCTTCCTTCAATGCTGCCGCAAAAAATCCACCCATCCGATTTCTCCTTAATTTCTATCAGTAACCCAGCTCCTTGTTTACAAGGTGTCTGAGCGTTCTGCCTTCGATGTAATTCTTCAGATCCTCGCAGAACATCTGCGCGTTTTTGTTCCGGGTATTGACCAGTGTCATCTGTCCGGCTGAGTGCGGGGTGATCAGAAGATTCTTCGCGGTCCACGCCGGGTCTCCTTCCGGGATCGGCTCCGTCTCGAACACATCCAGTCCGGCTGCGGCGATCCTGCCCTCGTTCAGTGCCTTCACCAGTGCCGCCTGATCGATGGAATTGCCGCGGCCGACGTTGACGATAACCGCGCTCTCCGGAAGCAGTGCGATTCTCCTTTCATCCAGCAGTTTCAGGGTGCCCCTTGTGCCGGGCAGCGCCATGAACAGAATATCCGTTTCAGGAAGGATCTCGTCCAGTCTTTCCTGGGGGATAATTTCGTCAAAAACACCCTCTTCCCGCACTTTTCCGCTGCGGTTCACGCCGATGATCTTCGCCGGCTCAAAGCCGCGGACGCGCTTCGCATAATTGCTGCCGATATCGCCGGTTCCCAGAACGGTGATCCTGCTGCCGGTCAGTGTCTTCACCGGCAGATCCCCGCGCCAGATATGCTCGTGCACATATTCCATATATTCGGGGATTCTGCGCAGCAGCATCAGTGTCAGGGTGACGCCGTGCTCAGAGACGGCCACGCCGTAGGCACCCGCGGAATTGGAGAGAAGGCAGCCCTCCGGCAGAGCCCCGGGCTTCAGGAAATTATCCACGCCGGCAGAGGCTGCGTGGAACCATTTCAGCCCCGGCGCCAGTCTGCCCAATGATGAATCATAAGAATAGATGATCTCGGCATCCCGCACTTCGTCGGCGATCTGCTCCGCACTGTCGCAGAAAACAACCCGAAGGCCGCACGCGTCGGCTGTTTCACGGATCATCTGACGTTGAGACTCCTCCAGCGCACCGACTGCAACAACAATTTTTCCAGTGCTCATAATAAAATCCTCCGGAATCTGTTACTCTTCAAAACGATCGACAAACTATCATCCGAGTTGAATTTTAACATATTCCGGAGGACTTCCATATTCTCAAATATTCCAAAATTATCCGGCCGGGCCCACTGGGATTTAGTGAACTGTACAGTATCATTCCTCCTTGAAGAGAAGGCCGGTTTTGGCCAGCGGCACCCGCAGAGCCATGTATAAAAGCACCGTCACGAAGGCCGAGACGCCGGAGTTGATCGCGGTGACGCCGAGGTTGATGGCAAAAGAAACCTCCGCTGCCGGCTTGCCGAGAATCAGGATTTTGTAGAAATAGCGAAGCACAGGGTCGGCGACCGCATTGAACAGCAGGCCGACGACGGTCGCGGAGACCACCCACTTGAAGATCTTTCCGTGATCCGTCTGTTCGTTGATGTGCCCCATTTTGTGCGCAATCAGTCCGACCAGCAGGCCCATCGCGAATTTGATGACAAAGGTAATCGGCGCTTCCACGATATAGACGGGATCAATCAGATCCGCGATCGTCAGACCGATCGCACCGCCCAGTCCGCCGTACACGCCGCCGAGAAGCAGCGCGCCCAGCACCACAAAGGCATTCCCCAGATGCACGGAAACCTGTCCGGCGGGCGGGGTCGGAATACGGATTGACATATAGGTAAAGACCACAAAAGTCAGTGCCGCAAACACACCTGCGAAAACTACTTTTTTCACTGCATCATCTTTCATAACGCGCCTCCTCATATATATTTAATCGATTGAGGACAGTATAGCACAATGTGGTATCCTTGAAAGTGCCAATACTTGCGTTTTTTACCATACCACTTTGATGCAGCTTTCTTTTGCCCCATCCATCGGGCGCAGAAAAGAAAAGCGCCTCTCAGGAGAGGGACGCTGTCATGGCTTCGGTGATTCTTGCGCAGTCCGCGGCGGCCTTTTTCTCGAAGACCGGATAATCCACGAGATCGCTGCCGTCCGCCTTGTCCGAGATGGCGCGCAGAATGACGAAAGGAATTCCGTTCAGGTAAGCTGCCTGTGCGATGGCGGCGCCTTCCATTTCCGTACACAGAGGAGAGAATTTCTCAGAGATGCCTGACTTCTGCTCCGCGGCTGCAATGAACTGATCCCCGCTGGCAATGCGGCCTTCCATCACACTGATATCCGGCGCAGCCGTGCGGACAGCTTCCACCGCAGCCTTTCGCAGCTGCTCATCCGCAGGGAAGGCTGCGATGCCCATCTGCGGAATTTCACCCGGCGCATAGCCGAAGACGGTCGCATCCACATCGTGGTAAACTGCCTCGGTGGAGACGACGACATCTCCGATATTCAGGTCATTGCACAGCGATCCGGCCACACCCGTGTTGATCAGATGCGTGACATTAAAACAGTCCGCGAGAATCTGGACACACATGCCGGCATTGACCTTTCCGATTCCGCTCCGCACCACAACGACAGAAGTCGATCCGATCGCTCCTTCGTAAAAAACCATCCGGGCTTTCTCAACGGTCCTCGTGATGGCCATGTTTTCTTTGATCAGGGCGACCTCCGCCTCCATTGCTCCGATAATTCCGACTTTCATAACTGCTGCTCCTTCTGTATTTTGTTAAACCTTAAAGCGGTATCCGACGCCCCAGATGGTCTCGATGTACTGCGGATTCTGCGTGTCGAATTCGATCTTCTCGCGGATTTTCTTGATGTGGACGGTGACGGTGGCGATATCGCCGACGGAATCCATGTTCCAGATGCGCCGGAACAGCTCTTCCTTGGAGTAGACGTGGTTCGGGTTCTCCGCCAGGAAGGTCAGCAGATCGAATTCCTTGGTCGTAAAGGGCTTTTCCACGCCGTCCACCCAGACGCGCCGGGCGGTCTTGTCAATCTTCAGCCCGCGGATTTCGATAACATCGTTGCTGCGGGTGCCGGTGCCCACCAGCCGCTCATACCGGTTCAGATGCGCCTTGACTCGCGCCACCAGCTCACTCGGCGAGAAGGGCTTGGTGAGATAATCGTCCGCACCGAGTCCCAGCCCGCGGATTTTGTCGATATCATCCTTCTTGGCCGACACCATCAGAATCGGAATGTCTTTCTCCTCCCGGACTTTCTTACAGATTTCAAAACCGTCCACACCGGGCAGCATCAGATCAAGGACGATCAGATCATAATCCCCCTCCAGCGCCTTCTGCAGTCCCGTATCTCCCCGGTTTTCCACTTCCACCTCGTAACCGGACAGTTCCAGATAATCCTTCTCCAGATCCGCGATCGCTTCCTCATCCTCAATAATCAGAATTCTGCTCATTTCTTCCTGCCTTTCTGCTCCTGTTTCTGCTCATCGGCGTCCACAACTTCCTCCCCGGTTTTTTCCCGGTATTTGCGGAATACGAAGTGCATGCAGGTCCCCTCGCCCTCACGGCTGGTCGCCCAGATATATCCGCCGTGATCCTCCACGATCTTCTTTACGATGGACAGGCCGATTCCGCTCCCGCCCGTCGCGGAGCTTCTCGACGAATCCGTCCGGTAGAAGCGGTCAAAAATATTCGGAAGGTCTCTGGCGGCAATGCCCTTGCCGTTGTCCTCGATCTCCACCCGGATGGAATCCTGTTCATCCAGAATCCGGATATCGATGCGTCCCTGCGGCTTGTCCATGTATTTGACGCTGTTGCTCACAATATTGTTGATCACGCGCTTAAGCTGTTCGGGATCGGCGATAATCACCGTATCCGGCGAGACCAGATTGGAATAATTCAGCTGGATCCCGCGGGACTCCAGATCCACGCCAATCTCCTCAATACAGTCGCCGAAATAATCCGAAACATTGATCCGGTGGAAATTATACGGAATCCGCTCACTGTCAATCTGGGAGTACAGCGTCAGCTCGTTGATCAGCTTGTCCATATCATTGGCCTTGTTGTAGATGGTCCGCAGATATTTCTCCTGCTTCTCCGGTGTGTTGGCCACGCCGTCCAGCAGCCCTTCCGCATATCCCTTGATCGTCGTCATCGGCGTCTTCAGGTCATGTGTGATATTGCTGATCAGTTCCCGGCTCTGCCGCTCCTTCTCCAGTGCCTCTTCCGCGGATTCCTTCAGCCTCAGCCGCATGTCCTCATAATTGCGGTACAGCTCCCCGATCTCGCCCTCTTCCTCCGTCGAGAGACTGTAGTCCAGATTGCCGTCGCGGATCGCGTTCATCGCCACGTCCAGTTCCTGGATCGGATGCAGAATCGAACTCCACAGCCAGCGCGTCAGAAAGAGCGCCGTGATGCCCAGCGCCGCGATCAGCACAATCATCACGACGAGCCAGCCCCGGCCCGCCACATTCTTAATCAGCGTATCATAATCCGTAATCAGCTCGTCCGGCGGCGGCCCGCCCATCTCCGGCAGATTCCCGACGATCAGGAACGCGGCGATGTTCAGGACGACCGGTATTCCGATTACAATTGAAAATGCAATAATCAGTTTTTTTCTGAAAGTCATTTCTCACCCTGTGCCCGAAAACCGCATAATAACAAAGTATATTATACCACAGAAAACGGCGCTTTACGGTCGTCTGACAGTCGAGTGAGTTTGTGTTGACTAACATGCCGCTTTCAATCATACTGACCTTGTAGTCATTCAGCGATGAATAACCATAAAACAAATTAATAATTCAGGAGGGTAAGCCAATGAAATATGTATGTGGTGTCTGCGGATACGTTTATGATGAGGAGAAGGAAGGCACGAAGTGGGAAGAGCTTCCCGCTGACTGGAGATGCCCGGTCTGCAAGGCTCCGAAGGAGAAGTTCAGCGCACAGGAAGGCGAGATGACCTGGGCTGCAGAGCACATCGTCGGCGTCGCACAGGGTGCTCCCGAGGACATCATGGCGGATCTGCGTGCCAACTTCGAGGGTGAGTGCTCCGAGGTCGGCATGTACCTGGCTATGAGCCGTCAGGCTTTCCGTGAGGGCTATCCGGAAATCGGCGACTACTATCACAGAGCAGCTCTGGAAGAAGCGGAGCACGCAGCTAAATTTGCCGAGCTTCTGGGCGAAGTCCTGACCGACTCCACCAAGAAGAACCTGCAGATGCGTGTGGACGCCGAGAACGGCGCAACCGCCGGCAAGACGGATCTTGCGAAGCGCGCGAAGGCTTTGAACCTCGATGCAATCCATGACACCGTTCATGAGATGGCAAGAGACGAGGCCAGACACGGCAAAGCATTCAAGGGCCTGCTGGACAGATATTTCGGCTGAGTTTTATTACCAGGCAGCAGAAGCGGATTTTCTGCAGACAGATGAGCTGAAAAAAAGAGGAGGAAGATGCAGATCTTCCTCCTCTTTTTTGTGAGTCAAAGGGGGAGTCAGGGGGACAGGTTCCGTGACTCATTTTGCACAATGAGTCACGGAACC
>OCTX011612903.1_pt1 | contig 10872 bp, 9 predicted proteins | sample 1539691 | NCBI WGS metagenome assembly OCTX01 (sample SAMN02144231, study PRJEB22623) | gut metagenome | biome: sheep rumen | host: Ovis aries | place: New Zealand | reverse complement strand
TATCCGCATGGGCGACAAAGCAAACGAGACAGACCTCATCCCGCCCCGCCAATACATAGAGAAAGCATTGGCAATCAAAAATGTAAGCAATACTTTTATATACACCGACAACGTGCATGTTATCAATGAATTAAAAGACATGTATCCAGAGATAACTTTCCACACATTGACAGACGAAAAAGACACGGGCTATGACATGAGGCGACTGGCAGAGATGACGCAAGATGAACGACAAGGGCAACTGGTTAAAATGTTCGCATCAATAGAAATTCTGCTCTGCTCAGACCTTTTTGTAGGCACTTTCAGCAGCAACCCGGGCATGTTCATCGGTATGCTGCTGGGCAACAGGTATGCAGTAGGAGTAGACTATCCGCATTGGCTACTGTTATAATCCCGACAGATAGTGGGAAAATACGAGAAAAAAGTATTCAATATTTAAGAAAAAAAATGGAACAACAGTCAAAACAATAAACATATTATTCATTAACTTTGCATAGAAAACAATAATATAATTATGAAAACTATACTTTTCACTTTAACAATATTATTATCATGTGGCACAGCAGCCTCACAGACAGTTTCCCAGCTCTTGAAAACATCATGGCACCAAAAGTCACCATTTAACGATCAATGTCCCTTGGTCAATAACGCTGCTCCAGCTGCGGGTTGCGGTGCCATCGCTGTCGGGCAAATCCTGAACTACTACAAGAAACCTGCCCACGGCTTCGGACACGTTAACTATACCACAAAAGGCAACACCGTAGACATTGACTACACCACACGGACATTTGACTATGACAATATACTGAATTACTATGCCTCAAATGCAACCGCAGCATCCAAAGAGGCAGTGGCGAGTCTGATTTATCAGGTTGGCGCAGCCATGAAGATGCAGTACGACACATCAAGTTCCCCTTCAAACTTTCCCAGCATGCTGTGGGGCCTTCAGCACTATCTGCACTTCTCACCACAGTCACGCTACCGCAACCGCCGCTATTACTCCACTGCCGAATGGATAGAAATGCTTAATAAGGAACTGACAAACGGACATCCCGTGTTTTACAGAGGCACTCACACTGCCCCAGGTACATCTGCAGGGCATATCTTCGTTTTGGACGGCATCAACAGCACTGGGAAATATCACGCCAACTTCGGCCATGCCAGCAGCACACAAGATAAATATGTTGACCTCAGCATCATCAACCAAAGCAGCGGAACAAATCCGGGCGTATACAATGTATGCTATCATCACCAGCAGGCAATGATAACCGATTTTTACCCGGAAGAAGGCCTCACCGACAAGGATTATGACCCTCATGCACTGGTGATAAACTCCCCTATAATACTGAACTCTGACCCATACGCTAAAACGGTCACTGCCACAGGAACGGTGAATATCGGCTTCAGAATGTACAACGCCAATTTCGTGAGCAGTTCACACCAATATAGCATCGGATTTTACAAGGACGGTGTCCTCGTTGCCAACTCTTCGACAATACGTAATTTCTCTTTGGGTGCAGGCTACTACACAAACATCAAAAGAACGTTCAACCTGCCGACAACACTTGCCAACGGACAATACGAGATGGCGGTCATCTCGCGCGAAAACGCCGCAAGTCCTTGGATACGCGCTTGGGACAACGCTCCTAACTGTGTCCCCGTAACGGTACAGTCAAACGGTAAATTCATTTTTACTCTACCTAACTACCACAATCTGGACTGCAACCTCTATCTTGAGAAGAACATCAAAGAACCCTCAGACGGCAAATCAGGTGGAAAGACATTTGAACTGACAGTTTGTAACCCTTCAAGCAACAACTTTGAGGATACACTCCGCTTTGAAATCACGGCTTCAGGCACCACGAAGGTCTACGATATGCCGACATCCATCTACGATGGTCAGAAGATAACCTATCGTTTCTTCGTCAAAGAAAGCGACATCAATATGATTAAGGGATACAGTGTCAAGGCCTATTACAAAGAGACAATCGCCAACAAATGGATCCAGTTGAAGACTGACCCCACGGGCATCAAGCACCAGACATATCAACAAACAGGTCAAGTATGCATCTACAGCATTACAGGTCAGATGTTGCGCAAATTTGACAGGACTGAACTGGAGAGAAAATATTCCAGCTATCTTCAGAGCCTGCCTTGCGGCATATATCTCATTTCCGACAATAACGGTACGCGCAAATTCGTTAAGCCTGCTTAACGACACCGCAAAGACCATGCCTTAAATGACATCGCCTCATGCGTTTTATCATTCTTCTGGCAATAATCGTCACCGTTTTTTCTTATACCGGTTGGCATACATGGACGATGCTGCCACTGCCAAGACTATGGAAGTGTGCCATTATCGCCATATACGTTATCCTTTTTCTGCTATTACCCGTCAGTTTGTTAGCAGAAAGCCACTTGCCCATGACAGTCTGTGCCGTACTTGACAAGGTCAGCACGGCATGGCTAATCATTTTACTTTACTTGATAATAGCGTTCATTCTCGTTGACATTGCAAGATTGTGCGCCCCTGCCATTCGTCCGCTCTTTGCGGCAAACTGGAAGGGCGTAGCTCTGATTGCAGTTGCTGTCACCGAAATTCTGGTTTACGGCAACATGAACTATCACCATAAAGTACGTGTGCCCCTTAATATCAATATCGACAAGCCTTTAAGCCGCACATACAGGATAGTTTTCATCAGCGACCTTCATCTGGGCTATACCATCGGAGCCAAAGAACTGGCACAATGGGTTGAGCTTATTAATGCAGAGCATCCCGACATCATTCTCATCGGCGGCGATATCGTTGACCACTCCAGTCGCCCTGTCGCTGGAGACGATTTCGCAAGCCAGCTGCGCCATCTTGATGCTCCTATGGGCGTCTATTGCTGTTTGGGCAATCACGACTATTACGCACACACTGACAAGAGTGTCAATTTCATGGAGCGCAGCCATATCAAACCACTTATCGATGAATCTCTATTGATAGACAATGCGTTTTATGTCATCGGACGCGATGATGCTACAAACCGTCGCAGGAACACGCTGGCCGATTTAACCGCAAGAATCGGGAAAAAACATCCTGTCATCCTACTTGACCATCAGCCACACCGTCTTGACCTCGTGCAAAAAGCCGGAGCAGACATCCTACTATCAGGCCATACACACAGAGGGCAAGTCTTCCCCATCAACCTCATAACAGACAAAATCTATGAGTGTTCACACGGTTACATCAGAAAGGGCAACACGCATATCTATGTCAGCAGTGGCATAGGCATATGGGGCGGTAAGTTCCGTATCGGAAGCCAAAGTGAGTATGTCGTCATTGAATTGTCAGGAAAATAATTAAAAAGACAAACATTATGTTACTTTTTCGTCAAATCATATTTGTTGCCGCCATATCAGCCGGACTTCATGTCTGTGCGCAAAAAGACATGAGTTGGTCGGAGAACTACGGAAAGACCATAGCCGTCTTCGGCGGTTCTTTCAGTGTATACAAAGAGTCTGATATCGCAAAAAATTATTGGGCGGAGAAACTCAACCTGACGATTACTAACTACGGCAAAGGCGGAGCGGGATTCTCCAATCTTACACAAGCCCACAACATACAGCATGAAGTAGATCTGGCCTGCGCTGCCGACAAGCCGCAATATGACATCTATCTGCTATGGGCATCAACAAATGATTTCTCAAAAGCCAACAAACAGATAGGTTCCCCCGACGACTATACCGCTGCAGACGGATATGACACAACCAAACTCCAAACGCAATGCGGTGGCATAAACTATTGCATAAAAAAAATCTACGAGAAAAGTCCAAAAGCCAAGATTCTCTTCTTCACATCAATAAAATGTTTCCGCAAACCTAACGTCGGCACAAATCCTTATTATAAAGGAAGCCACGGACTAAACCGCTTTGTGGAGGCGCAGATAGCATGCTGTAAGCGTTGGGGCATACCCTACCTTGACCAATTCACAGAAGCTCCATTCAACGAATACAACTTCTCATCCTACGTCAAGAAAGACCGTCTGCACCTGAACACGGAAGGCTATAAAGCCATAATGAATATGCAAGCCACATTCATTGCTGTACATTGAGAACAAAGAGAAGAAATACCAATATTCTTTAATCGTGGAACAACTTTATGCGCTGCTCTTCTTCTAATTTGCATATCAGCAGCACACCATCATGTTCTACCACAATATAGCCATCCAAGCCCTGGACAACTACCTGCTTCTCACCGGTAGCATGGACAATACAATTATTAGAGTCAAAAAGGCGCACATCTGTACCTACGCACGCATTGCCGTGGTCGTCGCGTGGCAGTAAAGCAAGCAAAGAACTGTAAGAGCCCAAGTCGCTCCAGCCGAAGTCGGCAGGAAAAACAAATATCTCGTCGGCCTTTTCCATGATAGCGTAGTCCACAGATATGTTTTCGCATAAAGGGAATTTCTCGTTGACCATTTCCTGTTCCTTGTCTGTTCCAAGGTAAGGCGCCAATTCCTCGAAGATACTTGCCATCTCGGGCTGGTAAACCCGGAACGCACTTATTATAGTATTGATATTCCAGATAAAGATACCGGAATTCCAAAAGAAATAATTTTCCTTAATATATTGTTTGGCTACCTCCAATTCGGGCTTCTCTTTGAAAGAATCTACCCTGAATATATTCGGATTTGTCGCCGATGGATAGCTCAAGTCTGCCTCGATATAGCCGTAGCCGGTAGAGGGGAAACTGGGTTTTATACCTAATGTGACTATTGAATCCGTCTCAGAAGTAAACTGCAGGCATGAACTGATAGCCTTGCAAAAATTATCCACGTTACCGATAAAATGATCACTTGCCGCTACAACAACATTCGCATTAGGGTTTTGCGCCTTGATGGACCAGCTGACGTATGCAATACATGGAGCCGTATTGCGTCTGCACGGCTCAAGCAATATGTTGCGACGGGGTACGTCTGGAAGCTGTTGCTGCACAATTGTCAGAAACTTTTCGGAAGTAACTATCCAAATATTCTCAATGGGGCATATCACCCCCACGAAGCGGTCTACCGTCATCTGAAGAAGCGAGCGGCCCGTGCCTAAAATATCCAGGAACTGTTTCGGCATATCAACACTGCTCATTGGCCAGAAACGGCTGCCAATGCCACCCGCCATAATTACAACATGATTGTTTTTATTATTCATTTGTCTTTCTATTCTTGCTTGGCTTTTTCCATTTCGCCCTTAATATACAGACGTACATGCTTAGTCGCTGCGTTGGAAGTAACCGTTACGATTTTTTGGAAAGGTCCGAAATAACGTCCTTTACCATTATATGTCACTGTAACCTCTCCTGTCTCGCCTGGCATAACAGGTTTTTCCGTGAAACTCGGCACCGTACACCCGCATGAAGCAATGGCCTGATTGATAATCAGCGGTGCCTCACCGACATTCTTAAAAACGAATTTACATGTCACTACGGGGTTGGCATCAGTGAACTTTCCAAAATTATGAACGGTTTTGTCAAACAATATTTCACTTTGGGGCTCTTTTGCATAAAGCGTCGCAAAGCACAAAAATGAAACTACTGTTAATATTAAATTTCTCATCGCTGCAATTTATGAGATTAAACTTATTACAAGCAAAGTTAGAAATTTTAATCTGATTAGCTTGTATGAAGATTGAAAATATTCTAAAAAACTGCCGCAAGTCTTGACCTCTCTGCCTGTTTCTTTGCATCAGTGACCCGATAACGCCGCCAATTCTCCGACGATATGTCTTCCGTTATACGGGATGGAATCTCGGTTCCAAAGGCTGGAACATAAGTTCCATGGGATGGAATGTACGTTCCATCCCATGGAACCGAAAACCAATCGGGGCAATGCGGCGCATCATCACCCTATGGATGCTGTATACATACGTTAAGGATATTTAATACATTCAACGGGTTGTAAAAGAAAGAATATTTGTAATTTTGTTTCATAAAACACAGAGTGTACGCCATGTCTGTCAAAGTGACTGAAAACATTATCATCGGAATAGACCCGGGGACCAACCTGTTGGGCTATGGTGTACTGTCTTTCAAGGACAAGCAGGCATTCGTATTGGCGATGGGCGTCATCGACATGAGGAAGTGCAAGGATGTGCACGAAAAATTAGGTCGTATCTACGAACGCGTGAAGATGCTTATAGACAATTTTCACCCTAATGAAATGGCTATAGAGGCCCCTTTTTTCGGCAAGAATGTACAGAGTATGTTAAAATTGGGCCGGGCGCAAGGTGTTGCCATCGCTGCCGCCATCAGTGCCGGCATCAAAGTCTATGAATATGCGCCACGAAAAATCAAAATGGCCATAACTGGCCAAGGCAATGCGTCCAAGGAGCAGGTATCCACCATGCTGCAACGCATGTTCAACCTTAACGGCGATGCCATGCTCCCATACCTTGACGCTACCGACGCCATGGCGGCAGCATACTGTCACTACATTGAGATGCAAAAGCCGATAACAAGAATCAAGTCTACTTCAAACTGGAAAGAATTTGTGGCGCAAAACGCCTCAAGAATCGTTAATCCCAACAAGAAATGACAGCAGGAACTGACCATATATTATTTGAACTTGAGAATGTGCTGCCGAAGTCCTCATACCAGTTTGCGGAGCCCATCTCACTGAAGATGTATTCCGGCGAGAATTGGATTATATGCGGAGACAACGGTAGCGGCAAAACGTTTTTGGTCAAGACCATCATGTCGTCATACATTCTCAGTCAAGGAAAAATCAATTATGACTTCAGGCCCAACACGTCAAAAAGAGTCAGCGACAACATTCTGTACCTGACTTTTCATGACCAATACAGCAGTCAGGCCGGCAGTTTATATCAATTGCGATGGAATCAAGGACTGCTCGGAGAATTAGAGTCAGAAGGCGTAGGATTGCCCAAAGTGAAGGATGTTTTGGATACAACAAACATACAGCATCACGACATCCTTCAAATAATGGAAGAGAAATTCAATATCAATGACTTGATGGAAAGGCACATTATCTCGCTCTCAAGCGGAGAATTCAGGCGTTTCCAGATAGCACAAATCATCCTGAAGAATCCCCGTCTGCTGATTATTGAAAACCCATATATCGGACTGGACGAAGAAAACCGTACATTAGTTGCCGATTTCATACAAGCGATCATCCATGATCTTCCCATACAAGTCATCTTGACCGTATGCAGAATGCCTAAAGACACGCAAGGCTTTACCCATATCATACATGTGCGCAATGGCCTGATTGAGAAAAAGACATTAAACAGCCCTACTGCCCTTGACCAAGAGAAACAGGAACTCACCGACGCACAAAGGCGTGATATGGCAACAGACTTCCAAAATATCGTGGCACATGACAAAAAAGACAGAGTATTGTCTGAGACAATACTGAAGCTCAACAAAGTCACCATCAGCTATGGCACGCGCACAATTCTCAAAGATCTGGATTGGGAAGTCAAGAAGGGAGAAAAATGGTCTCTGCAAGGCAAAAATGGTGCCGGAAAATCAACAGTGCTCAGCATTATCTGCGCTGACAATCCACAAAGCTACAGGTGCGACGTGACACTTTTCGGACATCGCAGAGGAAGCGGTGAAAGCATCTGGGATATCAAGAAACATATAGGTTTCGTCAGTCCGGAGATATTTCGTTCATACAGGAAACCCTTGCCGGTAGAAAACATCATCGCCAGCGGGCTGTATGATACCATTGGACTTTACAGGAAAACCCAAGAAGAAGATATAGCCAAGATTGACACATGGCTGAAAATATTCCAGATTGAGTCTCTACGCGGAAGAAACTATCTAAATCTCTCCGATGGAGAACAAAGACTAATACTGCTTGTGCGTGCCTTTGTCAAAAATCCGGCATTACTAATTCTGGACGAGCCGTTCCATGGTATGGATGCCAAAAACAGGCTCAAGGCAAAAGAAATCATAGAACTATACTGCAAGCAACCTGACAAAACCCTCATCATGGTATCACACTACACGGAGGATTTTCCATCTTGCATCACAAACAACTTGACACTAATTAAGAACAACTAATTATTAGATATAGAAATGAAACACTTACTCGTATTATTATTTTTTCTCGGAGTCGGCTGTCACGTTTCAGCCCAAGACATCTTCAACACTGTACTTGACGATGCAAAAAAGGTAATCAATGACACCACCAGCAACGTGCTTGTTGCAAAAATCGCACAATTCAAGTACACCACACTCCAATATATCAAGAAAAAAAGTTTTGAGGGAGAAGGCGATGTCACCAAAGAATTTTTAGACAATCAGGCATATTACATGACAGAATTTCTCTCTACCTTCTTCAAATCGGCGTTGCTCAACACCCAACTTACAAAGAGCGAGAAGAAAAACCGCATAATGTCATTTATCGATGCCTCTGGATCCAATCCGCTTTTTAATGAGACAGAGACCGACATCGTCAACGCATATGTAGAGAACGGTGAAGGGCAACTCACACCATTCTCTATCAACACCGACTGGCCTAAAGCCTATGCTGCCATCCGTTCCATACTTGACAAAGAAAAAAAATAACATTAATACTCTTACATCATGGCTATAATAAGATGTCCGGAATGCAATCATGAGACTTCTACCATGGCACAGACATGTCCTTTCTGCGGTGTAAACATTGCTGGCAATATTGTTATATGCCCTGATTGCGGCAAGACGCTTTTAAGACATACAAAGGTATGCCCTAACTGTTCGTGTGACATATCAAACACCCCCGTCATACCCTCTCCCGTGATCCGACAGAACGCCGACGGAAAGCCTTTGAACGGGAAGATGCCCGAACCGAGAAAGAAGCATTCAAAATGGCCTTGGATTGCCTTGGTAAGTGTGATTTTGCTCTGCACAGGAGGTTATTTCTTATATGAATATCTCCGATATGAGCAGAATATTAAATCAGACTACCTCGCCCTCAATGAGAATTACAATATTGAGGACTACACTACATTCATGGCAAATTATCCAGAGTCACGATTCAGCGAAGAGGTATCAAAGCGTCTGGAAGCCCTGAAAATCACTAAACAGAATTGGGAGGAAATCGTAAATGCTGACACTGTCACCGCATATAAGAACTTCCTTATAAAATACCCTAAGAGTGCTTATACCGATATCTGCAAGAACAAGATAGACTCTTTGGAATGGTTGGACGCCAGCAGTGAAAACACACAAGAAGCATACCAAAAATACCTCAGCACCCATGCTGACGGAAAATATGCGGACTTGGCAAAAAAAGTCATTGAGGACCTTGACAAGCTAATTGTATCACCCGCAGAAAAAGATTCTGTCCGTAAAGTAGTGTCAGAATACTTCAATATGCTATCGCAACATAACCCCAGCGGACTTGCTCGAATCACTTCCGAGAAATTGTCGGAAGTCAACAACTATCTCCTCGCGGAATCTGCCACTTATACCATTCTGGGCAATCCCTATATCGGGAAGATACCTTCAAGAACAACCGATGTGTATAATTATGTCTCAAAATTTCAAGTCGAAAAACAAATCGGCGAAACGAAAGAGACATACCAAGGACGTTTCTTGATTACAACCAACATGCGTATCGTAACCATAAAACTTACACGTGTTGAAAATCCCGAAGTGGAAGGTGCAGCCGGCTATTAAATTTAAATTCAGTGAGCCTTAAATAGCATCTGCCAGGCTGATTGCTTAGGTTTCCATACCTCAGGGGTCATTAGGTGATATATCGTTCCGAATTGTATTTGTGTACCACGCAAATAGAACTTGCCATTACTGCGTTGCTCTATGCGTGCATCCGGTGGCAAAATTATCTTTGTTGAATCTCTGACACATAACTGTAAAGGACCGTAAAAAGCAGTGCAATCATCAACAGAAGTGTTGTATGGATTTATCGTTTTACCGCACCCCGTTTTCATCTTAAACGAAACAGAAATGATATCCCGGGAACGGAAACGACACGTTAAAACGATAAAACCGTCTTGCTCTGGACAGGTTAAAAGCTTATTGTTGACTTTAACGGATATCGACTCCATCCAAAAATAATGTGGCAAACACAGTGCAAGTTTACCCATTGAATTCTGCTTAATATTGAATGTCACTGTTTCTGCAAAAGGATAATCGGTCCTTTCTTCAACAGTAAACATTTTATCAATATTATTGTATGTGAAATCCGCATTGCGATAAAAAGGAACATAGATGCATTTGCCATCAACAAAGGCCGTATATTCAGCCGCACGTGAAAGACCCTCGCCACCACGCATCGTACAACACCAATGCGCTTCAGGTATATGGACATCCAAGTCATCGGTATTTTGGGTAATGCCGGGACAGTTGTCACAACCAAAACCGCCATTGTAGCGTTGCGTATGGCAAATGGCATTGTAATATATTTTCTCAGCAAGCTCCAAATACTTAAACTTAAGAGTATGTTGCCACAACTGAACTGCAAGCATATAAGAATCAATAATGGCGCAAGGTTCTGTCCACGTTTCATATCGCCCGAACCAATTATAATTTTCATAATTCTCGGTCATACCATTCTCCGCATACAAGAGAAAGCGTTTTTCAGCCTCCAGGATATATCTCTCATCTCCTGTAATATCCGCATAACGCACCAAACCGCGGCAAGCAGTCAAGGTAGCATGTGTCTGAGCTTTGATTCCCAACAAATCAATTTGCAGGAAACGGCTTATCAAACTCTCAATCACAGGCTTTAGTTTATCATCCGACAATATTGCATAAGCCTGGATTAGGCCATCCATACCAATAAACACACAACCTATGTCTGAGGATAACTGCCATCTGTCAATATGTTGCGAGATATTGCCGGAAGCCTTACCTACCCCCGT
>OCTX012291367.1_pt1 | contig 10873 bp, 10 predicted proteins | sample 1539691 | NCBI WGS metagenome assembly OCTX01 (sample SAMN02144231, study PRJEB22623) | gut metagenome | biome: sheep rumen | host: Ovis aries | place: New Zealand | reverse complement strand
GAGCGTTTCTATATACCTTATTATATATAGTTCGTTCTGGCGTGGGCTAACTGCGTTGTCTATCCTGTGTGGGAATGGCAATGCGAAGGCCTGTAGTCCCAGGATGGACAGAGGAACAGACACCTACGTATTCTATGCTAAAATCCAAACATTTTTTATAGTTTAACTAAAAATTAACACACATGGCATAATTCTTTACATCGTCACTTTTCTTGCTGGGGCAAGGATTATATTTTTCCTTCTTTCTGACCATCGCTACCAGTATGTGCAGTATTTTATTCTTTACGTTATTGATTGCTACCTGTCTTTTCTTCCCTTTTTGTATCATTCTGTCATAGTAGGTTCTTATCTCCGGCTCAAACTCTTTGGCTACGTGTGCAGCCTGTCCGAGCAGGGACTTGATGAGCTTGTTGGCGAAGTGGCTTGTTGTGGGGGCGGTGTTGATGCTTGTTCCAGACTGTTTTCCAAAAGGTGCCACTCCGTAGTAACAGGCGATCTTTCTTGAGTCGTAGTTGAATTTCTTGAAGTTGTTGGTGTAGATCATCAGGCATGCTGCGTTCTGCAGTGCCACGCCCCTCATGGAGGTGATGATGTCGTAGTTCTCACGTAACGCCTCGTCTGCGGCGATGATTTCCTTCATCTTGTCATCGCACTGCTTGATGGCCTTATTGAGTTCAGCAATGAGGTGCTTGGTCTTGCGCTCAACGAAAGAAAGCGCCTTTGACTTGCCTCTGACGGCCTCCTTCTCTATACTCCTTACCTGTAGCCTTACACGCTGTTCTACGAGCTTATGACGGTAGAGGAATATCTCACGCAGTTCCTGCAAGTTCTCGTCCATAGGTTCAAACAGTTGTGCCTTGTCCTGATGGCGCCAGGCGTACTCAGCGATGACTGCAGAGTCTGCCTTGTCGCTCTTGACGCGCTGTATGCCGGAGGAATGCTTGATAGCATATGCATTAGCCACCCACATATCGTAGCCACGTCCGTAAAGCCAGCGGCTCAATGGCAGGCTGCATGCGCCCGTATCCTCTCCGCAGAAGAGCCATTCCTCCTGGACAGTCTTCCATGCGTTCTGCTTCACCCACTTGACAAAACGCTTGAATCCTTTGGGATCGTTGGTGAAGGTTTCCCACTTGCGATCCTCCAGTTCGTGGAGACCCGCTGCCAAAATCACTGTCGCATCAAACTTTTTCTTCGAAAAATCGATGCCGATAAACAATTTTTTCATACCTTTGTACCGTTTTTAATTATAACTGGCCACTGGCTGCCTTGACTCTAAACTCTAAGTAGGCTCGAAGCCATTAATATTCTATCAGAGCTTTGCAGCTGGGCAGGGGAGGGCCGTAACGCAGGCTAGTCTCACAAGGACTCTCTTTTTTCTGGTTTCCCTCTCCTGCCGGTCAGTCTTTCCTTCAGACAACAAAGGTAATAAAACTGACCTTAATCAAAGCATCAGACGCAGAAAAACAATTAACATCCCGCCGGATTTTCGTCAAGTTCTTCATCCCATCTGACTTTGATGCCGCAAAGTTAGAGCCTTTTTTGTATATCAAGGAAAACGAGAACAAAGACTAAAATGGCCGAATCAGGGGTGGCGACGAGGCTTCTAAACATACTACTAACAAAAATTGTGTGTTATATGAAGAAACTAAACTATCTCTTGGCCATGCTGGCCTTGTGTGTGCTGTATGGGTGCAGTGAGGATGAGCCGACCAGTCTTGCGGTCGTTCAAGACACGTTGACTTTCCCATATCAAGGTGGAACTCAATCTTTATCCATAACTTCTGATGGGCAATGGGGTATAAGCCAATTGCCCGAATGGGTTTCAGCCTCTATTGTTAGCGGTAATGGTAATAGTGTGGTTTCATTTACGGCAACAGAAAACTCAGCTTACGATGATCGAGAAGGTCAGGTTGTCGTTTATGCAACTGATGGTAACTACAAGCAGATGCTTACGATTCGTCAGAGAGGAACTCATACAAGTGAGATATCAGTGAACAGCAAAGAGGAAATAGTTTTCGGGGGACGTACAACTACCCACTATGACGCATTTACTTTAGAGTATTGTGCGAACTATGTCACTGTGACATGCGACACAGAGTGGAAAATCGATAAACCGTCATGGATGACAGTTGGCTTTAGCGGCAAGATTATCGAGAATGGTGAAGGAACTGTCTTTGAGGGTCCTGGTAATCTTTATATGATGGTGAATGAGGTCAACAGTGGCGAAGATGCCCGGCGGAGCACTGTAACCCTGAAAACATTATCAGGAGAGTCCAAGGTAGAGATTCCCGTATGTCAATTGGGCAAAGACGAACTCTCAGTATATCGCTTTCAAAGGACCCCAACGGGCATTTCTCTCTCATATAAGGTTGGGGCAAATGTAGAGTACATCCAAGCATACATCGGTTACGGAAATCAGCTGTCTAGTCCAATAACTTATCAAGACATGTATCAAGGTGGAATTATTAGTGCAAAACAAGGAGGAGATTACATTCCTCTGCAACTGTTGAATTTTAATTTTCATCCGGATACTGACTATACTCTTATTTCCATTGGTGGTGATGCCGATAGTAATTATGCACCATTATCAAAAGTGTGCAGATATGTATTCCATTCCCTGACAGAAATGGAACTTCGCCCGAGGGTTGAAATAAAGGATGTGAAATATGAAAACGGGACATGGTCTTGGACTATGAAGCCAAACGAATATACCAAGTTGTATACAGTTGGAATGTTTGATAAGAGCATATTGAACGGAATATCCCCGGAATTTCTTCCCAATTATTTATGGTGGCAGTATTTTAATACTCCTGTTCCATGGGGAGTATATGATCGCGAAGAAACAATAACTTTTGAAGAAGACGCAACAGAGGATATGGTTATTGTGGCCTTCCCGTGGGGAATGAATCGAACCCCTTCCGTAGTAGAAATTTATGTTACCGATTTTTTTAGCCATACCAACTAATCAAGACAAGTTCCTATGATACGAATAAACAAACCCATCTACATATTAAGTGCCATCCTTTGCTTCCTGTCATCATGCAATGATGAGGAAACCTTGCTGAGCGTGGCAAATAGCCAGTTAGAATTTACACACGAAGGCGGCATTCAGACCATTACAGTAGAAAGTAATGATGACTGGAGTCTGTATGGTCTGCCGACATGGCTTGAAGCATCAAGAATCAGTGGTATCAACTCACAGCCAATAACTCTGACAGCTCAGCGAAACCTGACAGGCTTAGACAGGGAGCAGACGCTGACAGTAAGAAGCAACAACAGCAAAAGAGTGCAGACTATAAAGGTAAAGCAGTATGCCAATGCTGCCGGACAGGTTTTCACTGTAGACAAGACTTCTGTAAAATACTTTAACGGAACAACGTCTGAACGGGAAGACTCTATCGTCTTGGAGAGTTCAGTGCGTTGGAAAATAACAGGCCCCAGCTGGCTGGCAATGGATTTCAAAGGTGAACCTTCGAGAATGACCGGCGAGATGAGGGATGGATCGGGTACTATCTACCTACGCTGTTGTGAAAGTTACTCTGGAGAGGAGACAAGAAAAGACATCATAACACTACAGACAGAATACGGCGACGAAACGATACAGATACCTGTTGAGCAAATGGGAATCTACGATGTCAAATGTGTGGATATGCATATCCTGTCTGACGGCTTTTGGGTTAGCTATAAGTCTGGAATATATACGAAATATATCATGAAAGTATTATATAAGGGCATAGTCAATCCAGAAGAAAAAGCAGGAGAACAATGGAGCTATATTGATAAAGAATATACGACTTTGTATTCTAACTTAAGCCCCGACACCTACTACACATTAATGATGAGAGCAATGCCATCGGAAAGTCAATATTATACCAAAACCAATGCGGAGGTGATTCGGACGGCAACAGAGGAAAACCAGCCAAGGGCAGAAATCTGTGATGTGATGCAAACAGATGACGGCGATTGGAAGTATAGCATTAAAATGAATGAGCATGCTAAAGGATACTATATAACGAGATTTTCCAACACCAATCTAGTTAAAACTTCCTATGCCCGTTCCATGTACAATTATATCGGAACAGAATACGTCGGTTACTACGAAGAAGACGAAACCGGGATTAATTATGGCGATTGTACGATTATCGCATGGGCTGTTGGGAAGGACGGAACCTTGTCGAATGTGGTAGACATGTATAAATTCATTAGTTCCAGCAGCTCTTTAGCCCCCGTTTGGCATGTCAAGCCCTATATGGAGCATTTTGATTTAGAAAACGTAGATGAGCCAAAGATAGAAATACCAGAATTAATAAATAAGTAAAGATAAAAATTATGAAATATATTCATTGTATAGCCCTGATTCTCCTGACAGCCTTAACAGTGGCATGCGAGGACGAGAGTGATGCCCTACTGGTGACATCGGCGACCCAACTCACTTTTCCTCCTGAGGGTGGTACACAGACGATAAAGGTCGAAAGTAACGGCAGTTGGCATATTGTATGTAATGAGCCTTGGTTGTCAGCCTATCCGACGAGTGGCAGTACGGCTCAGGATGTTACCGTAACCGCTGCCATTACAGATAATAAATATGAACGGGAGTCGAAAATTGTTGTGATGACCGACGATGGGGCAAAGGTTGTCAATGTGTCGGTGAAGGTGGAAGGCTCTGTGATTCAAACGGGAAAGCATTTAGATATTCGGGTAGATGAAAAGACTTTCAGCGGTAAGGCAAAATCCGTAGATTCTTTGGAAATCAGGTCAAATATCAACTGGGAAATCTTAGGCCCGGAATGGTTGGAGGCTTGGGACGGTGAACGCTGGCGTGTTCTGTCAAAAGAAAGAGGAATAGTCAGGGGCAGTGGCATTAAGACGGTCTTGGTTCGTACTGCCGCCAACAACAAAAATGAGGAAAGTCTTGAAGACGTAATAGTAGTCAGGGAGTATCTGACAGGAGAATACTCTCATTCTGTGAACATTCGACAAGTTGGACGAATGCAAGTAATCGCCACGACCTTGTATCTTTTAGAGGATGGACTGACTTTCGATTGGCATGCCGGTTGTGACGTTGCCAAAATATATTTTAAGGTTACTAACAAGGATGAAAACCCGACTGTAGATGTCATGAAGAATACTTATGAAGTGACCGACGAAAGTTATGTCAATTCCGCGACGGGTTTTAAACCCGGTTCAATGTACTATATCGTTGCAAGTGCGGAAGATGCCAACGGCAATGTGAGCGGGATACTTCATACGATTTACGGCAAGTTGCTTGAAGAGACAGCTCCTTGGGCTCTTATTCGTTCTAGCGAATATGATGGAGAGGGGCAGTGGCGTTTCTTCGTACAGTCAAATCCGTTGACTACAGCCATTTACCACTTTTATGCCACCGACAGGGCAAACAGTGCCTTCGTGTATAATGATCCTATCCTCTTTCTTATTGCTGCGGAAAACAGCAATAAGAAATACTGGTTTCAAGCAGGAACAGGATATTCGCAAACCGGTTGGGTCAGTTGGAAAAGCCCATCAGGCTATACAGGAGAGATACATGCCATTGCACTTGCTGCAAGCGAAATCGGAGGGCAATGGCGTAAAAAGGTCTTCCGTTACGACCGTTACTATGATGCCGACGGCAAGCGCTTACCCGATAAGCCTCTTTTGGATCGTATTCCCAAGGCGATGCTGAACGACCCAAGCCTGAGATAAAAGGAGAATAACTATGCTACACCTCGAATCCCATCTCACGTGCCATCTGGCGGATGACTTTCACGTTGACGGTCGCCGCGTCCTGCTTGTCGTAAATGGTAAGCAGGGCGATGCGACCCTCATGCTCGGCAACGATGATGTCGTTGGCGGTAATGACGCGGGCACTGCCCGACTTGCCGCGGCCTTTCGAGGTGATGGGCATGCGAATCTTACGGATGCCGGGATAGAGCTCGGTACCTTGAAGAGGATTCTTCTGAAGAGACGTTATGAAATCCTCGTAGTCATCAGACAAGCTGTGATAACGCTTAAGAAGACGTTTGATAGAAATATCAAACTCCCTGTGCCTCGAGATTACGTAGCTCATAAATCAGTTCTTCTGCTGGCCGGAACTTGTCCGACTTACCGGTGTCCAAATACTCTTTCCAGTCTTTCAGCGCACGGCACACCTCTTCGGTCACGTTGCGCCTGGGTCCTTCCGGCTCTTCCTCATCTTCAGTGGGTGTCAGGCGGAAATTGCCCATTCGTGACTTCAGCACCACGTGCTCGCCACGGCGGGCCATACCCAGGAACTTGGTCTGGTTGGCACGAAACTCTCTGGTAGTAACTATGGTCATAATCGTATGCATTAAATGTTTCTGCTGCAAAGTTACGAAGAAAAACGAAGAAAATAAAAAATAAGAAACAAAAAAATAAAAATTTAGAGTGTGATATGAGAAAACTAATGACTCTTTTCGTGCTGGCTTGCCTGACTGGCGGGCTGCAGGCACAGAACTACTGGGACGGTTCGCGACCCGACCACCGGCTGACGGTCGGTGTGCGGGGCGGTGTGAACTTCTCGAAGCAATATAACACGGGCGACGGTGCCGACATGGACTTCCGCACCAGCTATCAGGTGGGCATCGAGGCCGACGTAAACATCTTCCGCTCACTGTCGGTGAATACGGGGGCGATGCTGATACAAAAGGGATACAAGACAGCATACGCTGACTATCGCGGCTCGATGGAGACGAAGGACAACGCCACGTATATCGAGATCCCGCTGCTGCTGTCGTACAGGGTGAAGCTGTCGGATGCCGCACAGTTCCAGCTGAACGTAGGGCCTTACTTTGCCTTCGGCGTGTCGGGCAAGCAACGGATAGAGAGCACCTTCCCCGGGCTGAAGAGCTACGAGATAGACAGCTACGACGAATATGACGGCATGAAGAAACAGGACATCGGCATACATGCCGGCGTAGCCGTGACATATAACAACTTCTATGCCGGTGCTTGCTATGAGCGCGGACTGAAAAACGTGAGCAATGTGCCGAACGCGGACTTCCGAAACGGAACGATTGCCATTACCGTAGGTTATAACTTTAACTTGTTCTAAGGAAAATGAAGAAACATATATTTCTGGCTATTGCAGCCATCATGCTCTGCACCGGCTTGCAGGCACAGTCGTTATGGGACGCTTCGAAACCCGACCATAACTTTACGTTCGGCGTGAGGGCAGGCTTGGACTTTGCCAGCTCGGACATGGAATACGCCACATCGACCAAGACAGGATTCCATGCCGGGGCCATCGTAGATTACAACATCGTGAAGAGCCTCTCGATAGAGAGTGGCGTGTCGTTTGTCAACAAGGGCTTCAAGAGCTCGTTCGGCAAGGGCCATGCGGGCTACATACAGGTGCCGCTGCTGGCATCGTACCGCATAGAGACGCCCACCAAGGTACAGATACACTTCAACGTGGGCGGCTATTTCGCCTGGGGTGTTAGCGGCAAGGTGGACTATGCGCCGTACGACGAGACTTTTGCCTACGACTTCCACCAGAATTCGTTCGGCAAGAAGGGATTCTTCAAGCACTTCGATGCCGGTCTGTCGGCTGGAGCCTACATCGTGGTGAGCCACGTGCTGTTCGGCATCAGCTATGAGTACGGACTGGCCGACATCGCCAAGGTGTATGGCAAGTTCCACAACCGCAACGTGGCGGTGACGCTGGGCTACAATCTGTAATAGGGTTTATGGTATGACGATGAGGAAAGCACCAGTCATTTTCGTTTGCACCTTGCTGCTGCATGCGCTGACGGCGGCCGCCCAGAAGGAGAAGACGGTAGAGACGGAGTACACCTACTGCGCCCCGCCGAGCATGTCGCCGTTGGAGGCCCGGCAACGGGCCATCGAGGCGGCACGCACGGAGGCCATTGCCAACGAGTTCGGCAGAATCGTGTCGAGCAACAGTTTCGTCAACATGATGACCAATGACACGAAGACCACGTCGTTCAACTTCTTCAGCGAGAGCGAGGTGAGAGGCGAGTGGGTGAGCGACGTGGAGAAGCCCACGGTGCTGGGCATGGAGACAATGGACGACATGACGATGTGCTTCACCGTCCGTGTGAAGGGAGTGGCCAGGGAGATTGTTTCTGCCCCCATCAGGTATGAGAAGAAGATTCTGCGCAACGGCACGGACGACACCCACGAGAGCGACGACTTCAAGGACGGCGACCGGTTCTACATGTCGTTCCGCTCGCCTGCAAACGGCTACCTGGTCATCTACATGTTAGACGAAGAGGGAAAGGCCTACCGGCTGCTGCCCTACCCCAGCAGCAACGAGCCGGTGTTCCGGGTGGAGCACGACAAGCGCTATGTGCTCTTCGACGCCCAGCAGGGCGGCGACGGCATCCAGGCCTACTGCACACGGGAGATGGAGTTCAACCATATCTACACCATCTTCTCGCCGCACCCCTTCACCCGCTCGCTGGACAACGGCATCGGTCAGTCGGAAACGGGGCTGGCACTGCCCCCGGAGCTGTCGATGAAAGAATTCCAGAAATGGTTTACGGGCGTCAGGAAATACGACAAGGATATTGCCGTGGACCGGCAGACCATCAGAATCAAGAAACAATAAAAAACAAACAAGACCGACAAAAAAGATGAAGAGCGCTTTTTACATCATTGCCGTCTGCCTGCTGCTGGCAGCTACGGCGGCACATGCCGAAGACCGCATGACGGTGAACGGCGTGCAGTATGCCACCACATCAGGTCAGACGGCCACGGCCTGCCTGACCGTCAAGGCCATCGGCGACATAGAGATAGCCGAGAAGATAAGAATCAAGGGAAAGATGTACACCACCACGGAGATTGGCAAGGCCTACTTCGGCAAGAACGAATATCTGCAGAGTGTCGTCATCCCCAACTCGGTGAAGCGCATCAGGAAGAAAGCCTTTGCCGGGTGTACCAATCTGGTCAGTGTCCATATTCCCAAAGAGAACTGCCAGGTGGAGCCGGATGCCTTTGCCGGATGTACGGCCATCACGCTGATCAGTACCGACGACAACCAGCTGTATCCCGTAGATTATGTGTTGGCGGCGATGCCCAAGGACATTCCATACTATGTCACGCCGCAGCCCACCAGTCCTGCCCGCGACGACAAGGTAGGGGAGATACTTTCTGACCTGGAGTATGACGTGGACAACAAGATACCCGTCACAAAGCAAGAAAACAAAAACACCTTCGCCTTTATCATCGGCAACGAAGACTACTCGCTGGGCGGGTCGGCCAATGTTGACTTTGCCGTCAACGACGCCAGGGTGTTCCGCGAGTATTGCCTGAACACACTGGGTATTCCCGAGGGTAACGTCAAGTGCTATACCAACCAGACATTAGGCCTGATGCGCCGCGCCATCCGACTGATGAAGCAGACGGCTATAGCCAATAAGGACAAAAAAGACTGCACGATACTCTTCTACTATTCCGGCCATGGCATCCCCGACGAAGACACCAAGACGGCCTATCTCGTGCCTACCGATGCCGACGGGAAATACACCGAAGACTGCTACTCGCTGAATGCACTGTACACAGAGCTGGGCAGTCTGCCGGTCAGGAAAGTCTTCGTATTCCTGGATGCTTGCTTCAGCGGCTCGCAGCGAGGCGACGGCATGCTGATGGCAGCGCGCGGACTGGCTCTTGCGCCCAAGGAGGAGAAGCCCTTAGGCGACAACATGGTGATATTCTCGGCAGCCACCGGTGCCGAGACGGCCTACCCGTACAAGGAACGGAAGCACGGCATGTTCACGTACTACCTGCTGAACATGCTCTACCGCACGAAGGGGTCCTGCAACATCGGCGAGCTGGGAGAGTACGTCGGAAAGAAGGTGGCCGAGAAGTCGGTGCTCGTCAATTCGAAGAAGCAGACTCCCACGCTGACCTCCTCCATCCGTGGAGAATGGAAGAATCTTACGCTCAGGTGACGTGCTGTGCCCCTGTGTAAAGGGCATCAAGCGATGCAAGAATCGTTTCATTAGCAGGCAAAGGGCAGCACGCAAAGGTTTGATTGCCGACAAAAAGGGTTTGAACGCTGTTATTTTCAGCATTCAAACCCCTTTTTGTATGCTTTCAGACCCGCGGCGATGGTTTCTTCAGTAATTTTGCGGCGAAAATTTTGAACTAACATCATAACAACAAAAACATGAAGAAAACAACATTGCTTCTCTGCCTGCTCGGTGCAGGCATGATGTGGACTCCGGCAGCCGCTGCTGCACCGGCGGGCCACACGGAAAAAGCGGTGGCCGGTCCTGACGACCAGGAAATCACGGGAACCGTGGCAGACGCCGACGGCCCGCTGATTGGTGCCACGGTGAAAGTGGTGGGAGCCGCCAAGGGTTCGGTGACCGACATGGACGGCCGCTTTACATTAAGGTGTAAGCCCGGCGACCTGCTGGAGGTGAGCTACATCGGCTACAAACCCATTCAGGTGAAGGCCAGCCAGGGCATGAAGGTGGTGATGAACGAAGACAAGACGCAGCTGAGCGAGGTGGTGGTCACCGCCCTGGGCATCAAGCGCGAGCGCAAGGCACTGGGCTACGCCCTGTCGGAAGTGAAGGGCGAAGAGCTGACGAAGGCCAAGGAGACGAACGTCATCAACTCGCTGTCGGGCAAGGTGGCCGGTCTGGTGGTACAGAACACGGCCGGCGGAGCCTCGGGTTCCACACGTGTGCTGCTGCGCGGCAACACCGAGATGACGGGCAACAACCAGCCGCTGTACGTGATAGACGGTGTGCCCTTGGACAACACCAACTTCGGCAGTGCCGGACAGGCTGGCGGCTACGACCTGGGCGACGGCATATCGGCCATCAACCCCGACGACATCGAGAACATGACGGTGCTCAAGGGCCCGGCAGCATCGGCGCTT
>OCTX012236595.1_pt1 | contig 10879 bp, 8 predicted proteins | sample 1539691 | NCBI WGS metagenome assembly OCTX01 (sample SAMN02144231, study PRJEB22623) | gut metagenome | biome: sheep rumen | host: Ovis aries | place: New Zealand | reverse complement strand
CACCAGCAGCTCGTAGTCTTGGTCTATCAGTTCATATTTGTATGCTAATGACACGTATTTCTCTCCTTTGAACAGTGGATATTCCGGATAACTGCAAATGACCTCAGTACGATATATCAGTTTTTTGTCGCCACGCCCGCCGTGATTGTAGAATCCTCCAAGCGTCGTACGCTCCATTCCGTCAGGAAACTTCGTCCCTATCATTTGTCCGTTGAAATCCACGTCAAGAGCTATGATGCCTGCCACTTCGCGGCTGCCATGCTTCCGCCAGAACGTCACGATTTTCTCTACGGCGTCGTCGGGCATGTAGTCATCAGAGTCGATGCAGGTGTTCAGCTCCGTATCAATGAGCCGGTAGGCGGCGTTGTGTGCCCCGTGCATGCCCTGGTTCTCCTGATAGTGATAGGTTATCGGCACCCGTTCCTCTTTCTTCCATCCTTCCACCAACTCGCGGGTCCCGTCCGTCGACCCGTCGTCGATGATGAGCCAAGTGAAGTCGCGGCAAGTCTGCCGGCACAGCGACTCATAGCACAGGTGCAGCGTCGCCGCGCGGTTGTAGGTGGGGGTGAAAATGGTTAGTATGGGCACTATAGCCTTGTCAGTATCCTTCGCAGAATCTTCGTCCAGTTCCACTGGTAGACCGACTCTCTGCAAAGGTTGTAAATGTTGTCGATGTCTTTGTTCACGATAGCCATGCTGACAGGCGACTGGCAATATTGCCCCTGTTGCTTCAGCAAGTTGAATACATCATAAGTGTTGTCTTGCAATTCCTGTGCTATCCATTGCTTGATGCCGTCTTCGGTGCCCACCTTGTGGAGTATCATCGACTCTATATGTGTTCTCAGACAGTTGCGCAGTTCGATGGTCGAGTATAAGTAAGCAGTGTCTGAATGCATCTCTTTCGCTTTTTCTGCTTTGAGCCGGAACAGGTGCTTTACATCTTCAATGAAAGAGGGCATGAACTTGCTTGTCGTGCCTTGACGTTCATAATGATAAAGCGTATTTGGCAAGATGCAGATTGAATTCAGCCTTGGGAAGACTTGCATGTTTAAATAAAGGTCCTCTCCGAAAAACAAATGACCTACTTTTAAGTTTTCAAGTGTCTCTCGCTTGTACAACTTAGACCATGCAGTAGCGCTGAAAGAACCACATCCGAAAAACGAGAGGTATTCTCTGTCAATATCTTTTTTGTCGATGACCTTTATTCTCTCTTTTTTGCTTTTTTGCATCATGTGCAGTTTCAGCGTATGGCCGACGGTGAGGAAAGTACGTATTCCACACTGCACCATGTCAGCATGAAACTCTTCCATTGCCGCCACCATTGTCTCTATCGCATGGGGTTCTATATAATCGTCGGCATCCACGAAAGAAATCAACTCACCTGTAGATGAAGAAATACCAGTCCTTCGTGCCAACTCTAATCCCTCATTACTTACCTTGTTTACTACTTTTTTCAGAGCGACACTACGAAGGATGTCTTCTGCAAGTTCGCCACTTCCGTCCGTTGACCCGTCATTGACGATCACTACTTCTACATCCCGATATGTCTGGTTGATGACAGACGACAAACATCTTTTGATGGTGCGTCTGCCATTATAGACGGGTATGATGACACTTACTCTTTTCATAGACTCAGATAAAAAGTCTGTAGCCACCGGGCGTTCTCCTCGATGTCGTAGCCAGCGTTAGCTATCTGTTGGGCGTAAACGGTGCGGTCTTGTTGCATGGCAGCCTGACGGTTGATGGCATCTGCCCAATCTTTTATTTCGGCAGAGAGCGACAGACGGCTGACGAGGTCGGTCAGGCAGGCCTCCCTAGGCACACGGTCGCTGATGACGCAGGGCAGTCCTGTGCACTGGGCCTCAACCAAAGACATTGGCAGCCCTTCGTGAAGAGACGGGAAAAGAAAGACATCTGCAGCCATCAGCAATTCATCCACATCTGACCTTGTGCCTAAGAACATTATGCTTTTTTGGGGAAAACGTAGCCGGGTTTGCTGTTCAATAGTAGGCTTGAGTATCCCTTCGCCAATCAATAGTAGCAAAGAGTCAGAAGTCTGCTCGTGCAGATGTTCAAATACGGAGAGTATGAAATGATGGTTCTTCGCCTTTACGAAACTGCCCACGTGGCACACAACCATTGTGTGCGGGTTTATTCCGAGTTGTTCCCTCTTCCTCTTACGTGTCGCTTCCGAGTACTGATAGGTCTTCGTCTCTATCGCATTTGGTAGAATAATGGCATTTTGAGTCAATCGCTTGCCAAACAGCCATTCTGCCGCATCTTTTCCACATGCAAAATGGTTTGTCAAGTACGGTCGCATTCTATGTTTTAGCCATGTCCTGAATATCAACTTCAAGTCGAAAGGGACGTGAGAACTGTGGGCATGAGCAATGACGACGGGCACGCCGCGCCGCGCCGCTTCTCTATAGAAGTAATAGCCCGACTCTGAGCACTGGCCGTGGATGATACGGTACTCAGGGTGCTCGTCGAAGAACTGGCTGACCTGCCGCCGATACTGCGGAATGGTCCACGGGCGCAGGGGCATGAAGCGGAAGACGCGGCCGCCAAGCTGCCCTATCTCGTCCTCGTAGGCACCACGCTCCTCACGGTGTACTACGAAGTCGAACTGCACCTTCGAGCGGTCGATTCGGCGGTAGTAGTTCATCACCATCGTCTCGGCACCGCCACGGTTTAGGATGGTGAAGAGCATCAGTACGCGAATGGGCTCCTGCATGCGACTACGAATTACACGAATTTTACGAATTGTCTTAGTCTGCGCATCAGCAAGACCCGCCACTGTGTGGACTTGGGCAGCCACGACATGGCGTAGTGATGGATGGTATAGGTGTTGCTTGTCTCCTCAACCTTCCCTGTCAGCGAGTCCATGGGGCAAAGGTATTCTGCAGGATAGACGGTTATCTCTGAGGTGAGAGGTGAGAGGTGAGAGGTGAGAGGTATGACTTGAAATGTTCCATCTGTCTGTAGCCCTTTCTGCTTCAGCAGGTCGGTCACCAGCGGAATCATGGTGTAGGGATTCCGTTGGCCGTCCTCCAGATAGTAAGGTAGGCGTGCAAAGCCATCCAAAACCTCTTTATATAATGGGAAGCCTTTCGGGGCCGCTAGTCCTAAGCCCGGTGCCACATGCATATTGCCTGACGCATCTGCCTTCTCCCATCCCATAAAGGCACCCCGTTCCACCAGGTCACCAATGGGCCTGATCACTTCGACGTCGGTATCGAAGTAGACACCCCCCTCCTGATAGAGCACCATGAAGCGGGCCACGTCGCTGACGAAGGCATAGCGCCCGGCCTCGTAGGCATCACGGGTGTAGGGTAGGGCGTTCACGTCGTAGTTCTCCTCGTTCCACTCCTTGATGGTGTAGTCGGGGCAGTATTTCCGCCATGAGTCGATGCAGCGCTGCACCGACTTCGGCTTCTCCTTGCCGCCGAACCAGCAATAGTGGATGGTCTTCGGAATCATATTATAAGTGAAAAGTGAAGAGTGAAAAGTGAAGAGTGAAAAATCAGGGGAACAGAGCGTATAGCTTGTTGACCTCGTCAGCATTGCTGTAGTCGTGGGTGGCAAGGTGGTCGGCGATGGCTTGCTGCTTCTGTTTGTCGGCAATGAACCGGGCGATGCCCCGGGCGCAGCCCTCGTTGTCCATTGGCACGATGACGCCGTCCGTGCCGTCCTTTACCTGCGAGGCTGCCGTCGCATAGTCAGTCACCACGACGGGCTTGCCCAGCATCTGCGCCTCGCGCACGGTCACGGCATTGCCCTCGTAGCGCGAGGGCTGCACGTAGACGTCGCAGGCCTTGATGTAGGGGTAGGGGTTTGCCTTCTTTCCCAGTATGACGACCTGCCCCTGCATGCCGGCCTCGCTGATGCGCTGCCGTATCAGCGGCTCGTCGCCGCCATAGCCTATCAGGTACCATCGTGCCCTGAATGGGGAATTGAGAATTGAGAGTTGATAATTGGTGAGCTTGCAGATGACGGGGACGTTGTCGTAGTTCTTGGCGTGTGTGAAGCGCCCTACGCTGAGCAGGTTGATGGTGCCTGCCTCGCGAGGCATCTCCTCCTCTACCTCTTCGGCCGACATCTCCTTGGCCCTACCGCGGACGAAGGCTGTGGGCAGGATGTTATGAATCTCTACAATTCTGCCCGCTAACGTTGGAAACACCCCGAGAAACTCCCTTGTCACGTCAGGAGAGATGCTGACGATGTGGTCATATCCGCCCCAGACGGGCAGCTCCAGTGCCGCGTTCACGCTGATGCGGCTATAGTCGGTATGAATCCAGCATATCTTCTTTTTCGCCCGCACCTTGCTGAGCACGATGTTGTGCGGCGCGAGGAAACTTACCGCCAGGTCATACTCGCCCAGATGCTCCAACGACGGCAGCCACGGCTCCACCCCGTTCATCACATACTGGAATATTGATGCATCCTGCAATTTCTTACCTCTTGCTTCTAACCTCTTGCCTCTCAAATGATGCTGCCACTTCGCCTTCAGCCGTCCGCAGACCACGCCGAGGTGACCCTTCAGCAGGGCGTCCTTCATCGGCCGCTCAATATAGGCATAGGCAGGCACTTCCGGCAGCAGACGTACCTCCTTGGGGATAAAGCGCATCAGCTCGCCTTGGTGACTGTAGACGAACAGGTCAACGTCGTAGCGGCTGTAGTCCAGTGCATGCAGCAGTCCGACGAGGCTCATCTCCGCCCCGCCCAGCTCTAAATAATGGATGGCGAACAACAGCCGCTGTTTCATTACAGAGTGTTTGTTTTTTTTTCTTGCATATCCTACATTTGCGCGTAATTGTCTGTCTTGTTGCGCGATAGTCTGTGTAGGATGGTATGTGGGCTATGTAGGATTGCCCTTATTTCTTCTTCACAAGGTAGACCCGGCCTTTGGTGATGCGCTTCTGCTGAAGTCCCGGCATGTTGCTCAGCTGACGGCCGAAGGCAATGACGCCACCCACCCGCAAGCCGGCACCGACGGCGCGGCGCAGGCTCTGGTAGATGGCTGTCGGCGACATCCACTCGCCATCATCCTCGTTGGCGGCCGCCTCGTAGTATTCCTTGAAGTAGAGTATGGCCGGCGGAATAATCTCGTACTGACGGTTGTGCGCCATGATCTCCTTCGTCTCCTCGGGCGTGAACCACCACGCCATGTCCCTGTTCGTCACCATCTGGTAAGCCTGGCCGTAGAGGGCTTCGTAGTTGGGCTTGTAGTCGGTGCGCACGGGGGCCGTCAGGTGGACGCAGATGAAGCGCCGGCTGCCCGTGGCGTCGCTCAGCACGCTGGCCTCGTTAGTCGTGGCGATAAACGAGGCATAGCGTCGGAACTCCTCGACGTGCTTGCCGTAGGGGCGCTTTATTTTCACGCTGGGCAGCTGGATGACGTTCTTCAGGAAACCCTCCTGCAGCCTGGGGCTTATCTGGTTGAACTCGTCGAGATTGATGAGCAGGAAGTTGTGCATGGCCTGCAGCGTCGTCCGTTTCTCGCTGACGTCCAGGTTTTCGAGGAATCCCCACCGCAGCTCCTTGGGCAGCAGCATGCGGCAGAAGCTGGTCTTGCCGTCGCCCTGGGGCGAGATGAGCAGCGGCACGACGGCGTTGCCGTATTCCTGCTGAGGATATATCCACTGGGCCACCATCGCGAGAAACCACTTCTTGAACCACGTCTCCCACTGGGGCAGGTCGCAGGGCACGCAGCGCGCCAGCATGGCGATGTGGTCGGTGTGGCCGTCCCACCGGTCTGACACCTTCACCAGGTAGTCTCCGATGGGGTCGCTGCGGCGTATCATGTCGGAGTGTACGTAGCGGCGCACGTCCTTGTCCTTCGCGTCGATGTTTGCCAGGCGCGCCTGCAGCGTCATGCCGTTGATGGCGTTCTCGTCGCAGGGACCCCAGTCCTGCACCCATGTGTCGTTGGGCCTGAACTCGGTGTAGCCCATCACCGTGTTGTAGCGGAAGACGTAGCGGGTGGTGAGGAACCGTATGAGGCGGCGCGTCGCCACGCTCACCAGCTCGCCCTCGTTCAGCCGCCTCGGCCGTTCCTCGGCGTAGACGGCTGCGACGATGGCGCGGAGGGTGTCCTCGTCGCAGGCCCTCTTGTAGATATGGTGATTGCGCAGGTGCAGGAAAGCCTCCTCCTCGGGGACGCCCATCGTGCAGAGCCTCCTCGTCAGCTCCGTGATGTAGGCGTCGTAGCGTTGCGACTCTATCACGTCGGCCGTCTCGTCGTAGGCCTCCTCGCTGGCACGCTGGTACATTTGCTCATAGACGGCATAGAGGCTTGAGTCGGTCTCGCGCTGCTCGTCGGCCATAGTCGGGCGGCCCGACGAGCCGACCACCACGAACTGCACGGTCAGCGGCGTGGGCGTCGCGTTGTAGTAGGGCTTGGGGTCGAGTGTCATCCTGAAGCTGGCCCTCGCCGTAGCCGTCTGTCGTTCAATGGGTTTCGGCAGTATGCCGCCATACGCCCCGAGGGCTGCTTCGTAGGCTGTCTTGCAGAATATGTCCATCTCGCTCTCCGTCATCGGCCGCTCTGCCTCATCTCCGTCCCCGTTGCCGTTGCCGTCCTTTTTCCTCTCCACGGCGACGAGAATCTCCACGCTGCGGCCGTCGGCACCCGTGAAAGCCGCAAACGTCATCGGCAGAATCTTCGAGGCCTCCTTCACGGCCTCCACGTCCTCAGCCCTCATCAGGTTGCCCACGTGCAGGGTCACGATCTTGTTGAACCTGACGACTTCCAGGTTGCCGTTCTCCGTCTTCGCCAGCTCTACCGTCGGGTATATCCTGGCAATGCCGTTGGCCTCGTCGTAGTAGCCGCTGTCGCCGTTGATGGCTATGTGGTGGCGCAGACGGCCGATGTCCTCGGCTTTCGTGTCCGTCTGTATGCGCTCCAGAAACCATTCGGCAGCCTTCACCGTCAGGTGCAGCTCCCGCTTCTTGTCTGTCCTGACAATTGAAAACTTCATGCTCTTCATCTCTTAGGAATAACCGTCGCTTCTTGCCTGTCCCAGCCCCTGGGACAAACCGTCCCAGCCCATGGGACTATTCGTCCCAGGCCCTGGGACTTTCGGCCATCGCCACCTTCCAGGTGAAATCGTAGCCGTCGTATGTCTCGTCGAACGTCACCTCGGCGTCGGGGGCAAACGAGTTGACGATGCTGCGGACCTTCTCCTGCAGCTGCGGATTCAGCTGCCGTTCGCCGTACTTGTAGCGGTAGTATGTCCCCTTGCTGCCGAACAGGCCGGTCAGGCTGGCTCGTATGTCGGCGCGCGCCCGCTTGTCGTGTACATCCTTATATATGGCGTTCAGTCCGCGTGCCATCTTCACCGTCGTGTATGGCTGGAAATGCTTGCAGGCCTTGCCTGTCGGCGTGTGCGGCAGCAGGCACGTCCACGTTGCCAGTGCCTCCGGGGCCTGCCTGCAAGCCTGGTAGCGCAGGCACTCCTCAGCCCTCTCGCACGTTTGCTTGGGGCACACGGCCCACCATTCGGGAATCTCCTTAAAACTCATCATCTCTCTCTTATATGGTTAAATCCTACATGGTAAATAGTTGTCCTACATTCTATATTCGCTTGTCAGTCAGCTGGTTATTTGTAAATGTAGGAAATGTATGATGAAATGAAACTCTTGCTGTTCATTCTTCTGCATACGTCAAGGAAATGCGTTCTACACGGTCGCTGACCATGTGATTCTTCGTCACTAACAGGAATCGGCCTTCCGGGAGCGACACTACAGCGAGCTTATTCGTCGCCACCTCTCGTGCAGCGTAGCGACCCATCTTCCTGGCAATAGACCTTAGGAAGAACGGCATTGCGCCCCAGTCGGTCTCGCCAAGATGCAGCACGGCACTATTCGGCTCCTCTTCATCTGTGCTCATCCGCCTGGCGTAAAAGGGCAGGTCGGTCTTCGTGTCGAAGTCGCTGAAGGCTGTTCCGTCGCGGCGCACTGTTTCAAGGAAGCGGTGGGGCAGGAAGCATAGACGGCCAACACCATAGTAGCGTTCTATCCAGCGGTCGCCATTATAGGCTTGGTAGTAGTCGCTGTTCTCGCCGGTCATGAAGCGTAATATCAACCTGTCGAAGAATGGTGGCCATCTCACCTCGTTGGTCTCGACAACTCCTGTGGTACTGTTCTTTATCTGCGCCACGCATCGCTGGTACTCCAAATGGTTCTGATAGGAGTAGCAGAAAGTCAGTGCCAGCACAGCAGTCACTGCAACGCCACACGCCACGGTTATGCTTTTAGGAATGGCAAACTGTGAGCAAAGCCGTAATATCACAATCAGGGAGAAAAACTCTATGCCGAAACGCGAATGGGCAGCTGTGTGGCCAGTCATAAGAACGAAAAGGAAAGAAACTATGATGGCCATGAACCACAATATGTTTTCCACGAAGAATTGCCGGTTAATCTTCTTGAGCAGCCCAGCAGTAATCAGCATTACCAGCAGCAAAGGTAGCAAACGCAGATTGTCCATGTCTAAGAGTGACGACAGCATTTGGTGGATAATGCCTGTAGAAGATGCCGTGCCCCTTCCCTCAAGAAAGCGGTGGATAGAGCCAGGGGCAAGCACCAGCAGGGCTGTGCCGACGATCAGCCCCGACAGCATGACGATGCGGCGGTGCGTCAGTTCGCTCCTGTGTATGGCGTAGTGTGCGACGCAGCCAGCGGCAAACCCTATTACCAACGCCTCGTTGGTCCAGCCGCAAACAATGCCGAACACAAACAGCAAGGGCAGCTGCCAACCTACATACCCATCCTTTTTCATTAGTCGGTAGAAAAGCAATAGCAAAACTGCTACCCAGAGGTAGTTGCAGGCACCGCATCGCCACAACAAAGCATTTTTGAAGCCTGGCATCAAAATAAATAAACCAAAGAGGAAAAGGGTAATATGTGCGCTTGGTGTTGCTTCTGACACTTTATTGATCATCAGAAGAAGTACTAAGAATACGATGGCGTTAAGTGCATTAAAGAATGCTGTTCCGGCGAGAACGTTGAACGACAAGATAGATAATAGAGGAATCATACGCCCGCTTTTGAGGGCATAGGTATGAACCATCTGTGCTAATACATCCTGTGGGGCTGAAATGCGCATGGATGAACCAATACAGAAAACATCATTATAGTCGTCCGAATACAGCGGGGTAAGCACCATTAGGGCGTAAAACAGCAAAGTTTCCCCCCCTGCTATGGCGTAAAACAGCGTTTTCTCTTTCATTTTCCTATCAGGTATCTCGAACCGGGCAGCAGACTGACGAGCCACGTGAGCGCCAGCGACCCGCCGGCGGTGAGCAGGGCGATGACCACCGTCTGCAGCCAGTAGGGCTGCAGGCCTTGTATGACCGTACACCGCCACAGCACGTAGCGCATGACGAAGATGTGGACCAGGTAAACGCCGAAGGTGAGCTGCGAGACCGTTGCCAGCAGCCAACGGCTCAGGATGGGCGCCAGCAGGTACAGCCCTGACAGCGTGTAGATGAACCACAGCACGGGAGTGCCTTGCGCCGAGAACGGTATGGAGAGCAGGCTGCGCAGCGTCAGCGGCTCGCCCCTGAGCAGGATGTTGCAGGCCATATAGAACAGCGTCCACGCCGCCGTAGGTTTCGCAATCTTCACGAACCGCCTCTCAAGAAACGCCTTCGTGCCGGTCTTTACCGGCAGCAGCAGGGCTCCCGACACCATGAAGAACAGGCCTACGCCCGGTGCCGTCAGGTAGCTCAGTGCCGACAGGAACACCCCGTCGCCCTCGCTGCCAGGCAGTGGCGCGTGCATGGCGACAATCATCAGGCAGGCCAGGAGGCGCAGGAGGTCAAAGTGAAGGCAGCGCATCTAAAAAACATTTTGAAAAAGAAATGTCGGTGCTCAATTGAACCCTCACACTCTCATAATCGATGGCAGTGGGCGGAAGGTCTGCCGTCTGAGCCCTGACGAGCCTTGCCTGCAAACCGTAGCCACTGAGCAGGCTGCGCATGCGCTCGTTGATGTCCTCTGAGCGCTCGACGACGCAGAACTGCTTTTCGAAGATGAGTGCAAAGGCTGTGGCGTGGAACGAGTTGGAGATGACAAACGAGGCTCCGCTGACGAGGCTAATGAACTCTGACGGTCCGGCATGGTTGAAATGTCGGTCGGCGTAGCTGTGGCGAGCAGCGCTCACATCGAAGATGAGCAGCTCCTCCCTTTGTGCCGTTTCTGTGGCTATCTTTTTTATGGCTTCTGAACCCTCGGTGTCGTAGACCAGCAGGTAGTGCAGTCCAGCCCAGTCGTTGACGGGCATGACAGACTCCCATTGCTGCCTGCTCAAGAGGAACACGGGGTCGCAGACCGTCACGGCATCCGGTCGGCCAAGGCTGGCTGCCAGCGGCAGTGACGTGCGCTCACGGATGGAGATGCGGTCAAGCCCTTTCAGCATCTGTGCCACAAAAGGGCGGTATGCTGCAGCCACGTCGGGAGTGGAGAAGCTGGCGGCGTAGGCCACCTTCTTTTTCCCCTCTGGCGCAAAAGCCAGGTAGAAAGCCTTGTCGCGGCCGTTGGGGAAGAGCGTGTTCCATATCTGGTCGCTGCCGGCTATATACACATCCGCCTCGGGAGGGTCGGCCGCCAGTTCCTCGTAGCTGTCGTAGCGCCGCGTCAGCTTCAGGCGTTGGCTTGTGAAACGGTCGAAGGCATGTTTGCGCCTCAGCGACAGCAGGCGCCCGGGCAGCTTGGCCAGCAGGTAAGCCTGCTTGACGAGCGGCTTGTCGTAGACGGGGTTGCTGACCGCCCACAGCCGATAGTGCCCGCTGAGGTAGGGGGGCTTGTAGTCGATGATCTCCACCTCGTGGCCCTGGCTCTCCAGGTAGGTCTGCAGGGCGAAGGCCTGCAGCGAGGC
>OCTX012235184.1_pt1 | contig 10880 bp, 9 predicted proteins | sample 1539691 | NCBI WGS metagenome assembly OCTX01 (sample SAMN02144231, study PRJEB22623) | gut metagenome | biome: sheep rumen | host: Ovis aries | place: New Zealand | reverse complement strand
TTCACCGCGTCCAGCAGAGCTACGCTGGTGTGGGTATAAGCCGCAGGATTCATGACGATGCCGTCAAAAACGCCGTAGGCCGCCTGGATCTTGTCCACCAGCGCACCCTCGTGGTTGGACTGGAAGATCTCAACTTCCGCGCCGATCTCCACGGCGCAGTCCCGGAGGAAGCGCTCCAGGTCCGCATAGCTGCGTTTGCCGTAAATGTCCGGCTCCCGCAGGCCCAACAGATTGAGATTGGGCCCGTTCAGCACCAGAAGCTTCATGCAAGCACCTCCAGGATCTTCTCCACCGCATCATTGACGGTGTCTGTCTCTTCGATGATATGGTCCGCAAAACGCTCATAGAGTGGCGCCCGCTCCGCATAGAGTTCATTCAGGTCCCGGCTCAGGGAAATGGGGCGGCCCTTCTTGCTGAGAAGGGAAATGTCCCGCTTGCGCCAGACGATCACACCGTTCTGGTGCAGAAGCGGATAATTCTCCTCCCTTGTGATGCAGCCGCCGCCGGTGGAGAGGATCGTCCCGGAACGCTTGCCAAGCTCGGCGAGTACGCGGGTCTCCCGTTTCCGGAAGCCCTCTTCCCCTTCCAGGCGGAAGATCTCGGAGATGGACATGCCGGCTTCCCGCTCGATCTCCTCATCCGCCTCCAGGACAGGCCGTCCCAGCTTTTCGCCCAGGGCTTTGGCGATCTTGGTCTTGCCGCAGCCGGGCATGCCGATGAGGACGATGTTTTCCATCTCCTTCTGCAGGCCCCGGTGGATCTCCTCGATGCGCGCATCAGGGATGGCAGCGCCGGTGAAGATCTCGCTGCTGCGCTTAGCCTGAGCCACCAGCATGCCGAGCCCTCCCGCGTGGGGAATGCCCAGCTTCTCCGCCTGAAGCAGCAGAGCGGTGCGGGCGGGGTTATACACCACGTCCACCACGCCTGCACAGTTCGGAAACTGCCGCAGATCCAGCGGCGCTTCCCCGTTGCGGGGATACATGCCGACAGGAGTGGTATTCACGATAAGCTCGGCGTCGGCGTGCCGGTCCAGGTTCCCGTAGTGGTTCTCGCCGCTGCGGGAGATGACCAGAACCTCTTTCGCCTCCATCTGTCGAAGCACCCAGCAGGCCATGACGGAGGCGCCGCCGCTGCCCAGCACCAGGGCCTTCTTTCCCTTGGGGTCGATGCCGTTTTTCTCCAGCAGCCAGGCAAAACCGTAGGCATCGGTATTGTCGCCGTAAATGCTGCCGTCCGGGCGGCGCAGCAGGGTGTTGACGCTGCCGATCTCCCGGGCGGTGTCAGAGAGCGCGTCGCAGAAGGGCAGCACACTCTTCTTGTAGGGGATGGTCACGTTCAGGCCCTGCCACTCCCCTTCCCGCAGGAAGTCTGCCAGCTCCTCCGGCTCCCGCTCAAACAAGTCATAGGAGTAAGAACCCAGCTGGGCGTGGATCTGGGGCGAATAGCTGTGGCCCAGCTTTCTGCCCAGCAGGCCGCAGCGCAGCTCCGGCGAGCGGCGCTGCTGAAGCTCCCGACTGAGAGCAAAGAGCTTCCGGAAGAGCTCCCGCAGCTCGCCCCGCAGGGCAGGCGGGCAGTCCTTTTCCAGGGTCTCCAGCTTTTGCTCCTCCCGGGAGGCATCCAGGATGGGAAGGCCCCGCTCCCGCTTATAATCGCCGATCTGACCGGCAAGCTCCATACGCTGCAGGAAGAGGCGCACCAGCTCCCGGTCCACTGCATCTATCTGTTCCCGAAAGTCCTTCAGTTCCATGCCTCCAGCTCCTTTCTGCGGCTCAGCAGCGCGTCGTACACAGCGATGGCGGCCACGGCCTCCACCACCGGCACCGCCCGGGGCACCACGCAGGGGTCGTGCCGGCCGGGAACGCGCAGCTCCGTCTCCTCCATACGCTCCAGATCCACGCTCCGCTGGGGAAGCGCGATGGAGGGCGTGGGCTTGAAGGCCGTGTGGAAAACCAGGGGCATCCCCGTGGTGATACCGCCCAGAATGCCGCCGGCGTGATTGCTCTCGGTGACGACCCTTTCCCCTTCCAGGCGGAAGGGATCGTTGTTCTCGCTGCCGCGAAGGCGGGCAGCTTCAAAGCCAGCACCAAAGTCCACACCCTTCACAGCGGGGATGGCAAAAAGCAAATTGGCGATGCGGCTTTCCATGCCTTCAAAAAGCGGTCCTCCCAGGCCGACGGGCAGGCCCAGGACCTGACATTCCACCACGCCGCCAAGGGAGTCTCCCTCAGCCTTTGCTGCCAGGATCTGCTCGATCATGGTCCTTCCGCTGTTTTCATCCACCACTGGAAAAGCAAATTCCGCAGTTGAGGAACGCAGTTCCCCCACATCGCGGATATTTCCCAGTTCTGAGATCCGGGAGATGACAGAGATTCCCTCCCGCTCCAGCAGCTGCAGGCAGATGCCCCCGGCGATGCAGACCGGAGCCGTCATTCTGCCGGAGAAGGCGCCGCCCCCGGCGCCGTTCCAGGCCGCGCCATACTTGACGCTGGCGGGATAATCCGCATGGCCGGGCCGGGGCGTATGGGCAAGGGCGCCGTAATCCTTGCTGCGCCGGTCCTTGTTATGGATCTCAGCGGTGATGGGGCCGCCATCTGTGCGATCATTGCGCAAGCCGCCGATGAAGTCCGGGGTGTCCGGCTCCTTCCGGGGCGTGGACCAGGGCGTTCTGCCCGGGGCACGCCGGTCCAGAAAGCGCTGGAGACGTGCAAGATCAATGCGCTCCCCGGCGGGGATGCCCTCCAGCGTCATGCCGATGGTCTCACTGTGGGAGGCGCCGAAAACATGAAGCGCCAGGTTGTCTCCTCTCCAGTTCATGCCTGTCCTCCCTCCAATTGATCCCAATCCTCCCAGAAACGGGGATAGGATTTTGCCACGCATTCCGCTCCGCTGAGTGCGACAGGCTCCCTGCAGAGGCAGACTGCCACCGCCGCGGACATGGCAATGCGATGATCGCCAAAGCTCTCCGCCGCGCCGCCGGTGAGACTGCCGGAGCCGTGGATCACCAGGCCGTCTGCAAGCTCTTCCACGCTGCCGCCCAGGCTTTGCAGCAGACCTGCGGTGGTTTTGAGCCGATCCGATTCCTTGAGGCGCAGCCGCCCGGCGTTTATGATCCGGGTATCTCCCTCTGCCCCGGCAGCCAGCACGCTCAGCACCGGGATCAGGTCTGGGATGGGCGCGGCATCGATCTCGATCCCGTGCAGGGCGCCTTTTCGCACGGAAATCCCGTCCTCCCCGATCTGAAGCTGCGCTCCGAAACGGGAGAGCAGCTCCAGCACCGCCCGGTCCCCCTGGGGAGAAGCCGGGTCCAGGCCGCGCACAAGAAGGCCTTTCTCGCTGAGAGCGCCCATGCAGAGGAAGAAGGCGGCGTTGGACCAGTCCCCTTCCACCGAGAGCTCCCCGCCCAGAGCGGGCCGCTGATGGCCGGGGATGAAGTACTTGTTATCTTCTTTCGTATAGGAAACGCCTGAAAGGATCATGGCGTTTTCTGTCATTTGGATATAAGCCGCGGACTCGATAGTCCCCTCCACAAGGAGACTGCTTTCTCCTTCCAGCAGGGGCAGAGCCAGCAGCAGGCCGGAGATGAATTGGGAAGAGACGTTCCCCGGCAGTCGGAAGGTGCCGGGACAGAGCTTTCCCTGTACATGCAGGTTGCTTCCCTCTTCCCGCAGATCCATGCCATGGGCGGTCAGTTCCCGGTCCAGCGGAGCCAATGGCCGCTCCGGCAGTCTGCCCTCCCGCAGGAAGCGTCCACGGATGCCCAGAGCTCCCACGACCGGGAGCAGAAAGCGCAGGGTGGAGCCGCTTTCCCCGCAGGGAAGCTGAACCTCGGCTGCGGGGATATCCCGGAGCGGGCGAACGCAAAGGCTGTCCCCCTCCTCCCGGATCTCCGCTCCCATGGCCCGGAGGCAGGCAACGGTCGCCATGATGTCTTTGGAAAGCCCGTCACAGTGGATGCGGGTCTCCGCCCTTGAGACGGCGGCACAGATCAGAAGCCGATGGGCCTGGGATTTGGAGGCGGGGATGCGCACTTCACCGGAGCGCGCTCCGGGCAGCAGCAGGCGCTTCATTTCGCGCCTCCCAGCCGCAGCCAGTCTCCCAATTCTTCTACCGGGACCTTTTCCACCCGGCAGCAGCCGACGGCCTCGGGCACGATGAGATTCATGCTGTCCCCGCTGCGCTTTTTATCCCGCAGCAGAGCCTCCAGGAGCGCTTTTCCGGGAATCTCCGTCTCCGTGGGAAGGGACAGCGCACGGAGGCCCGTGCGGATCTTTTCCGCCGTTTCCGGGGAGCAGATCCCCTTTGCCACCGCAGCCCGGGCAATCATGGCCATGCCGATGGCAACAGCCTGGCCGTGCAGGATCTCATAGCCGCTGCAGGCCTCCACAGCGTGGCCGAAGCTGTGGCCCAGGTTCAGAAGCTGACGGCTGCCCCGGTCAAATTCGTCCTCCTCCACCAGCTCTCGCTTGATTTGGACACAGCGGCGGATCACTTCTTCCGAGGACGCCAAAGCGGGGTCTGCAGAGAGCGCGTCAAAAAGGCTCTCATCCCGCAGCACGGCGCATTTGAGCTCTTCTGCGCTGCCGCAGCGAAGCTCCTCCGGGGGAAGGGTATCCAGAAGCATGGGGTCGCAGAGGACCGTCAGCGGCTGCCAGAAGGCGCCCACCAGGTTTTTGCCCTCCGGCAGGTTCACCGCGGTCTTGCCGCCCACAGAGGAATCCACCATGGCGAGAAGGCTTGTGGGGATCTGCACAAAATCCACGCCCCGCTGCCAGGTGGCCGCGGCAAAGCCGGTGAGATCGCCGGTGACGCCGCCGCCCAGAGAGATGAGCAGGTCGCTTCTGGTCATGCCGGAGCGGGCCAGCAGGCCCATCAGTTCTCCGTAGGTTTCCAGGTTCTTGTGCTGCTCCCTGCTCTTGTGAACGAAACGCAGCACCTGAAAGCCCGCCTGCTCCAGGGAGCGCTGCAGCCGGTCTCCATAGAGCTTGACCACATGCTCTCCCGTGACGATGCAGGCGCGCTTCGCCGCAGTCCGCTCCCGGATCCGATCACCAGCATGGTCCAACAGATCCTTTTCGATCCAGACCGGATAACTGCGGGAAGCCTTGACTTCTACAGGCTCTCTCATTGGTCCACCTCTTCCTTGCGGCGCTTGCCCTCCTCCAGAAGCTGTTCCAGCTTTCCGGCATCCCGCTGCACCAAAGCATCCCGGTATTCGCCCAGGTTTTTGATCAAAAGGTCCAGCTCCCGCAGGAGATTGTCCCGGTTGTCCAGGAACAGCTCCGTCCACATGGGGGCGTTGAGCCAGGCGACCCGGGTCATGTCCCGGTAGCTGCCGGCGGAAAAGCCGTGATGCTCCAGGGCGGTGGGGCTCTTCACATAGGCGTTGGACACCAGATGCGCAAGCTGCGAGGTAAAGGCGATGCTAGCGTCGTGCTTCTCGGCAGTGGTCACGGGAAAGCGGCCGAAGCCCGCCGGGGAGAGCAGCTCCTTGGCGCGGCTCAGCAGATCGATATCGTCAAAGGTGGGCGGCACCAGCACCATGGGCGCGCCATGATACAGGTCAGCCCGGGCGTGGGAATAGCCGGAAAAATGGGAGCCGGCCATGGGGTGGCCGCCAAGATAAGTGATGCCGTATTCTTTTGCCAGGGGGAAACAGGCCTCGCAGACAACCTGCTTGGTGCCGCAGCAGTCGATCACCATGGGGTGGGCGCCGATGTGCGGTGCCATCTCCCGCAGCCAGGCAATGGCTGCCTCCGGATAAACGCAGAGCAGGATCAGGTCGCAGTCCTTGGCGCTGCCTTCGTCCAGCACCCCGTCCGCTTCCCCGCTGAGCATGGTGTATTCCAACATGGAGGAATTCCGGTTCCAGGTCAGGACCCGGTGGCCCGCCTCGTGATAGGCCTTGACAAAGGAGCCTCCGATGAGACCCAGGCCAACGACGCCAACGGTCATGCCGACACGACCTTTCGGATCTGGCGCACCTTTTCTGCAAGCGCCGCGTATTCCTCCGGCCGCAGGGACTGGGCTCCGTCACAGAGGGCGTGGATGGGATCGTTGTGCACCTCGATCATCAGCCCGTCCGCCCCGGCGGCCACCCCGGCCAGGGCCATGGAGGGCACCAGGCGGGAAAGCCCGGTGGCATGGCTGGGATCCACGATCACCGGCAGATGGCTCAGCTCATGGAGCACGGGAACCGCAGAGAGATCCAGGGTATTGCGGGTGTAATCGGCAAAGGTGCGGATGCCGCGCTCGCAGAGGATCACCTGCTCGTTGCCGCCGGCCATGATGTATTCCGCACTCATGAGGAGTTCCCGCAGGGTATTGGCAAGGCCACGCTTCAGAAGGATGGGCTTATCGCTGTGGCCCAGCTCCCGCAGCAGGTCAAAATTCTGCATGTTCCGGGCACCGACCTGGATCACATCTACATCGGCGAAGAGGTCCAGATCCCGCACGTCCATCAGTTCCGTCACGATGGGAAGGCCGGTCTCCGCCCGGGCGATGCGCAGAAGCTCCAGGCCTCTGGCCTTCAGGCCGGAAAAGTCATAGGGCGAGGTGCGCGGCTTGAAAGCGCCGCCCCGCAGGAGATTGGCCCCCGCGGCTTTCACCGCCTTGGCGACAGTGAGGATCTGCTCCTCCGTCTCCACCGAGCAGGGGCCGGCGATCATGGCAAAGTGGCCGCCGCCCACGGGCACGCCGCCGGCGGACACCACCAGATCTTCCGGATGAAACTTCCGGTTGCAGCATTTGAAGGGCTCCGTCACCCGGCTGACCTTGTCCACGATCTCCAGGCTCTCCACCAGGTCCAGGTCCAGGCGGGAGGCGTCCCCGATGATGCCCAGCACCGTCTGAAATTCTCCGTCCGAGATGTGGACACGCAAGCCCTGATGCTCCAGCCACTGGATCAGCTTCTCTTTCTTATCCGCACCGGTACCCGGCTTCAATACGACGATCATAGTTTCCGCGTCCTCTCTATACAAGCAATTCTTAAACAAACAAAAAACCGCCCAGGTATTTCCCTGTGCGGATCAAAAACCTATGCTGACGGACATTTCTGCGCCACAAATCAGCCAACCCGCACAGATGCTGCAGGGCAGGCATAATAAAAGCTGGCAGAAAAAGTCATACTTCCGTCTCCTTATGGTTTTACTGCCTTAAATATAGTCGGATTGACACGTAAAGTCAAGCCAGGATTTTTGACAAAAATCCCCCCTTTCGGGATGGAAAAATGGCGCTTATTCCAAACGGCTGCGCAGCGCCTCCATGGCCCGCCGTTCGAGGCGGGAGATCTGCACCTGGCTCACCCCCAAAACCTTTGCACAGCTCTGCTGGGTGAGCCCATGATAGTAGCGCAGGGCGATGACCTTTCTCTCCCGCTCCGGCAGCTGCTCCACAAGGGCACGAAGGCTCACCCGCTCCAGCATGCGTTCCTCCGCTTCATAGTCCCCCAGCACCAGCTCCAGGCTGAAGCCATCCTCCCCGCTGCTGCGCTGAATACTCTCGGCAGGGCCTGTGGCAGCCAGGGCAAAGGCGATCTCCTCCGCATCGAAGCCCGTAGCCTCCGCCAGCTCCGAAAGGCTGGGCTCTCTCCCCTGCCGCTGCTCGAGCGCCTGGCGAGCGCTGTGGATCTTCACAGCCTGCTCCTTCACGCTGCGGCTGACCTTGACGATCCCGTCGTCCCGCAGAAAACGGCGGATCTCTCCTGCGATCTTGGGTACGGCATAGGTGGAAAAACAAGTGCCGTAATCCATGTCGAATCCCTCGATGGCCTTGAGAAAGCCCACGCAGCCCAGCTGATAGAGATCCTCCGCTTCCACGCCCCGGCCGAAGTAGCGCCGCGCCACGCTCCAGATGAGACCTCCGTTTTCCTCGATCAGGCGTCCGGCGGCCTCCCGGTCTCCCCGCTGGGCTGCGCTGAGATCCTCCAGCAGCGTCTCGCTCATGGACGACGCTGACGGGAGCGGATGGTGCGCAGCATGGTGACTGTAGTCCCACGTCCCGGGCGGGATCGGATCCGGAGCTTGTCCATGAAGCTCTCCATAATGGTAAATCCCATGCCGCTGCGCTCTTCTCCACCGGTGGTGTAGAGGGGCTCTCTGGCCCTGTCCACATCGTCGATGCCTCTGCCCCAGTCCTGGACGGAGATCTCCAGCTGATCGCCCTCCAGGATGCGCATGCGCAGGCGGACCCGCCCAACGCTGTCCGGATAGGCGTGGACGATGCAGTTGGTCACCGCCTCGGACACGGCGGTTTTGACGTCCCCCAACTCCTCCAGGGTGGGGTCCAGCTGGGCGGCGAAGGCTGCCGCCGCCATGCGGGCAAAGCCCTCGTTGCTGCTCTTGCTGGGAAACTCCAGCTTTATGTAGTTCAGCGCGTTCATGTTTGCTCCTTTCTCACAGGCTGCCGGCGGCCACCGGGATCAGGCGATCAATGCCGGCTGCGTCCATCACCCGCTTTGGCTGCTGTGCCGGGTTTTCGATCCACATGCGCCCGCCCATGGCCTTCATCCTCCGGCTGAGCCGGATCATCAGGGCGATGCCGGAGGAATCCATAAAACGCAGGGCGCTAAGATCCAGCACCAGGTCACGGGGGAGATTGGCGTCCAGCAGCTCGTCCAGGCTTTGCATGGCGCTGCGGGCCTCGTGCTGGTCCAGCTCCCCGCTGAGGTAGGCGGTCAGGCGGCCGCCGGTGATTGCAGAATGAATGTTCAAGCTCCCGCCTCCTTCGTATGTAAAAAATAACGCCGCATCCGAGGATGCGGCGTTATTGTATCAGCTTATGCGGAAAAAGCCTGTCAGATTCTGATCGCTTCTGCAGTTTCTTCCATTCACTTGCCCAGATTCTCCAGGCTCAGCTTCAGGTTCTCGATGAGGGCCTCCAGCTTGGTCTTCTTTTCCCGCTCGGCGTTCACGACGGCCTCCGGCGCGCGGGTGACGAAGTTCTGGTTGGAGAGCTTGCCGATCTGGGCCTGCAGCATCTTCTCAGCATTCTGCAGTTCCTTCTCGATGCGGGCCTTCTCCTTCTCCAGGTCCACCAGCTCCGCCATGGGCATGAACATGCGGGCGTTGTCGGTGACCACGGAGACCATACCGGCGGTGCTTTCGGGGGCGGCATCCTGCACGGTGACTTCGCTGGCATAGGCCAGCTTGCAGATGTAGCTGACGCCGGCCTCAAAGGCGGCCTTCTTGTCGGTGGCGATGATCAGGTGGGCCTTGCGGGAGGGAGGCACGTTCATGTCGCTGCGGCGGGCGCGGACTGCCTTGATGGCGGTCATCACCATCTCGAAGCTCTGCTCATCCTCCGGGAAGGAGAGCTCGGGCTTGAATTCGGGGTAGCGCTCCACCATCAGAGCCTCGCCCTCATGGGGCAGGGCCTGCCAAATCTCCTCGGAGATGAAGGGCATGAAGGGATGCACCAGCTTCAGGATCTCGGTGAGCACGTAGAGCAGCACCTTCTGGGCGGAGAGCTTGCTTTCCTCGTCCTCTCCGTTCAGGCGGGGCTTGGTGAGTTCAATATACCAGTCGCAGAAGCTGTCCCAGATGAAATCATAGATCTTGCCCGCGGCCACGCCCAGCTCAAAGCTGTCCATGTTCTCGCAGACCTCTTTCACGGTGTCGTTGAGCTTGGAGAGGATCCATTTGTCCTCGATCTCCAGCTTCTCGGGAAGCTCGTTACGGTCGATGGTGAGGTACATCATGACAAAGCGGCTGGCGTTCCAGAGCTTGTTGCAGAAGTTGCGCATGGCCTCGCACTTTTCCACATAGAAGCGCATGTCGTTGCCGGGAGAGTTGCCGGTGATGAGATTATAGCGCAGGGCGTCGGCGCCGTACTTGTCCACGATCTCCAGGGGGTCGATACCATTGCCGAGAGACTTGGACATCTTGCGGCCCAGGCTGTCGCGGACCAGACCGTGGATGAAAACGGTCTTGAAGGGTTCCTTGTCCATCTGCTCCATACCGGAGAAGATCATGCGGGCCACCCAGAAGAAGATGATGTCATAGCCCGTGACCATCACGGTGGTGGGGTACCAGTAATCCAGCTCCTTGGTCTGATCAGGCCAGCCCATGGTAGAGAAGGGCCAGAGGGCGCTGGAGAACCAGGTGTCCAGAACGTCCTCTTCCCGGTGGATGTTCTTGCTGCCGCACTTTTCGCACTGGCAGGCGTCCTCCCGGGAGACGGTGATGTGGCCGCAGTCGTCGCAGTACCAGGCGGGGATCTGATGGCCCCACCAGAGCTGACGGGAGATGCACCAGTCGTGGACGTTCTCCATCCAGTTCAGGTAGGTCTTTGAGAAGCGCTCGGGCACGAACTTGATGCGCCCGTCCTTCACGACCTCGATGGCCTTCTTGGCAAGAGGCGCCATCTTCACGAACCACTGGGGGCTGGTGAGGGGCTCTACCACGGTGCCGCAGCGGTAGCAGGTGCCCACGTTGTGGCTGTAGGGCTCCACCTTCACCAGGTAGCCCTGCTCCTCCAGATCGGCCACGATGGCCTTGCGGGCCTCATAGCGGTCCATGCCGTCATACTTGTAGCCGCCGCAGATCTTCGCGTCCTCGTCGATGACCTGGATCTGCTCCAGGTTGTGGCGCAGGCCCACCTCATAGTCGTTGGGGTCGTGGCAGGGGGTCATCTTCACGGCGCCGGTGCCGAAGCCCAGCTCCACATAATCGTCTGCCACGATGGGCAGCTTCCGTCCCACCAGAGGCAGTATGGCGTTCTTGCCCACCAGGTGGGTATAGCGCTCGTCGGCGGGGTTCACGGCCACGCCGGAGTCACCCAGCATGGTCTCGGGACGGGTGGTGGCGATGATGAACTCCTCGTCGGAGTCCTCGATGGGATAGCGGATGTGCCAGAAGTGGCCGGGCATGTCCTTGTACTCCACC
>OCTX012276835.1_pt1 | contig 10882 bp, 8 predicted proteins | sample 1539691 | NCBI WGS metagenome assembly OCTX01 (sample SAMN02144231, study PRJEB22623) | gut metagenome | biome: sheep rumen | host: Ovis aries | place: New Zealand | reverse complement strand
CCACATTCTGCTATGAATTGCTTTCAATGAACACCTGATGCTGAGCCTGCAACCATTTATGACTCATCATCGGGTGCAAAGGTAATCATTCTTTCTGAAAGAACCAAATCTATCCACATCTTTTTATTCTGAGCTTGCTCAACGCTCTTAAACTGACTGCGGAATCTTTTGTGGCACTTGCCAGAAAAGTGCGTATTAGGCTACGTCCTTCTATCGACTTTACTAATGGTAACACCAATTCCACTTCGCCACAAGGCAATATGACTATACTCTTGAAATCTTAAAACCAAGTTTCAAAATCAGTTTTAACGTCTCTATAGATGTGTTCCTGTCATACACTTTTTCCTCTTCTGGGAGGTCTTCGTATGCAATGAGGCACGGATGCTGTTTCAGCATGTCATCACGTTTCTCACCGTAAGTCCAACCTTGATTGATGCGTTCCTGTGCCCAAATCTCATGCACATTCTTAGCCATTGCTTCAAGCAGTGAGTTCAGTTCCTCTGGCAATTGTATGTCTGAGGTATCGATTGGATTTGGAGTGTATCGTTTCTTTTCCATACCTTAATAGTTTTTATTAGCCATTTCTATGAACCAAGGAATGTAACGGATGATTTCCTTGTCAATCTCTTGAATCTCATTTAGCTGGTTGAACGGACGGATGTCTCCATGAATATACTGATTCTTATTATTTGTCTTCTTGAAACCATTGAAAATACCTTTTCTTTGATCTTCTTTATACAGATTAAGGTCAAGCTGATAAGCATCTTCTTCTTTCTGAGGCTTTCTGAAACCCATCAAGAGCTTTTCAACATTCCATCTATTATGCTCGACCTCTGCCATTTTCAACAACGTTTCGGCTGAAAGATTTCTACAGCCTATATATCCTTCAGCGTTAAGAGAGCGCTCTCTGAAACCGATATTGTATGCACTATAAAGGTTAGACCACTGGTCTGAAACTTTAAGTCCTATCCATAACTGGTGTGCATTCTCAAGGACATCCTCTTTATTATATTTCATCATACCCTGAAGGATGCTTTCGCCATGTTGGAGGAGTTGATGAGAGAGGGTACACTTTTTCTTATCCTCATCATCCATGTTCTCTCTTTGAATGGGATTGCCATTTTCATTGACAAGATAATTATTGTCATAATAATAATTGTATATATAATTAATACACTCGGCCATCTGCTGTGCCCGTTTGTTGATATCGAAAATAATATCCGTCATACCAAAAGGAAATACATTGGAATAACGTCCTTTTATCATAAGAGCCTTAGGTGTGCCGTCGTTGCCAATTACCATCTTTTCCTTGGCTGTTTGTGACATTTCTCTTACTTTATCCACGAACTTGCTTGATGTGTTCTGCCTAATAAATATTCTTGTCCCACATTCATAAACCTTGTCGTTCATATTCATAGCGATTGCCATGTTAGAACGTGAATCACGCATTGCGAATATCAGACTTAAAATCTGTTTGTCATCACATGCCCAATCGGTGATGAGAGCCTGCACTTCTTTTGTATATATGTCTCCTTTTACAAACCTGAATTCTATGTCAAGGAAGTTCGCATCTTCCCCACTGAAGCCTGTCGCAGGCTTCGTTCCCTCTTTATAAACCAATTTATCTCCCTCTCTGACAAATTCTCCATATTTATGCTCTTGCACTTCAAAGAAATGTCTGGTACGAGTCATAAACAATTGTAATTCATTGTCAGCATTAAGGTCAATAAAGGTTATCTCCGTTCTATTATTCTTTCCGTCAAAGTTCGGAAAGTGGAGCATTTTTGCGGCTTCGATACCTAATGTAACACCGAAGCTTGAGGTTCCGACAATAACGACATGTACATGCTTGTCACTCTTCGAAGAAATGCCATCCCCATCAATAAACGGATATCTAATTCCGTCTGTATCCACAAACATCTGCTTTGCCCAATCAGAATAAAAATTGTAAGGGATAAATTCTACCTTCAATTTCCTGATATCTTCAAAGAGGTCTGTAACTTGTAATGCTGCATAGGTATCTGGATCCTCAAAGACGGTTGTGATACTTTCCGGCAGTCCTTTATCCTTGTTCTTTTCAAGAATCACGTAACCCTTTTCCATGCAATCGATGTTCATAGCATCGTGCGAGGGCTTTGTCCTGTCACCTACAATATAGATGCTACATGCCTGGTTCAGCTTCAGCTCTTCTAAATCTTTTACAGATGTACGATGTCCGTTTTTGATGATCACACGTTTTTCGCAATCCTGAGCGATGGAGGAATGAATCTTTTCCGCAATTTCCTCGCTGGATAAAGAACTCTGCAGTAGCACGTAGGCATCTTCGTTGGTACATATCTGCTTGATGATAGACGGGACAATCTCATCATAGCCAAGAATAACATAATGGTTTTCTTTTACATAGGTGTTCTTGCCCTTACGGTAATTTTCAATACGACGCTCCAGCATATTCGACAACACAGATATGAGCATGCCGCCAAAGACGACCATACCAAGAAGAGAACCGAGAATAGCAAACAGAAGGGTTAGCCACGGGCGTTCACCACCAGCATAGCTGTCCGTATAGATGTTGCTAAGCGCATTGCCATCTATGAGCAGATACAAAGCCCATTCGAAGAAATTAACATCCCTACAATTCTTTCCAAATGTAAGGAAATAGCAGATGACTAGTCCGATAATCAGTGCCACGAAAATAATCCCAAGCAGGATAATAATCTGCCACCAAATTTTGTCCGAGAAGGTCCTGTCAAATTTCAGGACCCAATTGTGAAGTCTTGTTGATTGTTTCATTGATATTCATTGGTTTTTTATAATTCTTATTTATATAACTTATGATGTCATTCCAAAGATTCTTTACTTAAAGACCTACAATTTATATCCATATGGTATGGGGAGTATAATCTTTCCATCATAGCGATTTATACTGTCACTATATGCTCGGTATAACAACTCTATATCACTGTCTTGTTGCACTTGGCTGTCAAGTTGTTGATAAATATGAAAAAAAGCTTTTCTTTTATTAGCAGCAAGGAGTGAGAATAGATAGTTTGTTATGCATGAGAAATAGAACCCACCAGGTAGGTTTTTGATACCTAAAAGCATCTGGTACAGTTCTAATGCATCGTCAAACTGATTGTTGCGGAGGTAGGCTAATCCTAAGTAATAGAATTCTTCTTTGCTGCCGTCCTCCATGCAACAGAGTTGTTGGATTATCTGGTCGTATGATTCTTCGTCGATGAGCTGTTCCAGTTCTTCCTGTGAGAGGTTGGTGCGATTAGAAGTGATCTCTTTCAGCTTTTCCCGTAGCTGTTGCACGTGGTCGTTCTGGATGAAATTAATATACCTATAGTGAACCACAGCCTCTTTGAACAACTTTTGATAGTCATCAAATAGTTTTAGTGCCACAGACTTGTCGGGAAAACCTTTCTGACTTTCCTCTAACAATCTGACGTAATTGGCTGATAATAGGACTGTGTTAGAGTCTAGTTGCCTATCCCAAATATTCTCAATACGGGCTTCTGATAATCTCATGACGTTCTCCATTTCATTGCCCATCTCTGTGTATGCAGATTTCACTTCTTCAAGGGCTGTCATTCTGATATAGTGTCTTGCAACTAATGCCCAGGCCAATGAAATGTCTGAATAGTCTACCTTATTATTCATCTTCATGAAGATGGTCATTCTCGACATAAACGAAATATCTTTTTCGCTTATTTGAAAGTCAAAGGCGTCATCTGGCGTATCATTTACGATGATGTCATCTATCAGGTGGTCAATCATCTTCATGGCGTTTTGTGCATCAGTATGGCATTTGGCCATTGCGTATTCTGCCGTCAGCTGGGCATACACCACAGCATAGCTCTTGAAGCAGAAGAATCTCTCAATATGTTGCTTCATTTCGTCAATCACATTCTCCACGAGCCCATTCATCTGGTCTTTGTTTATGCTCTTGATGTATGGAGCGAGCCTGTAAATCTGCCAGGCACAAAGTATCCATTCTAGTATAATGTCGTCGTTGCTGAATTCTGCGTCAGGATGCTGTATCTGCCTATCTTTTAATGCTTTTGCCATCTGATAGGCTTTCATGGCATAAGGTCCGGGATCGCTGCCTTTTTCAAAACGGGCCATCAAGATGGCCACTTCCCGCAGGAGTCTGAAATAACCGTCAAACTTGAGGCTGTTGTCATACAATACGCCCTTAAGTTCTAAGGGTACGAAAACGTCATTCAGGTATAACCATCTTTCGTGAATGTTTCCAAATCCCTCAAATCTGTCATAGATGGCCCGCATGAGTCTTGCGTTCCATTCCAACGACTTGTTAAAATGTCCGGTGCATAGTTTTAATTGTTTCTGATTAGATTCGTTCCATGATTCTTCCCCATCAGGCAGTTCCACATAGGCATTGCCACAAGAGTCGTATATTTCAGCTAAAGCCAGGGCTGCGTCATCGCTCAGTATACCATTGGCTTTTGCCTCTTCAAGTCTGCTGATCATGAATTGGGCAGTCCTGAGATAGAGTGTGTAGTCGTGTCTCCGTTTAGCTATATAGCACCATTGGTTCAATCCATGGAACGAATCATATTCAAGCGGTGCCATGTTGACCATTTCCAACACCATATTGACATATTCATCTTGGTGGAACTTCGCTTTTTGGTCGAAAGCCATCATAGCTTCAGACAGTCCCCAATAAAACTGGTAGTTCTCTTTCTTGGCAATGTATTCCAAACATGTTTGATAGTCTTCACACCCCATGGCCACGATGAAGATGTTGCGTTGATGGGTTGGCGATGTGGGGGGAAGTTGCTGGATATATTTGTTCAGTTGCTGGCAAAGCTCCTTCCGATATGCCAAGGTCCAATTTTCAATGACTTTACCTACAATCTCGTTTTTGAGCGTTAGGTAGCCGTTGCTATCTTCCTTGATAATGCTGTTGCCCAATATATGCTTGAAATATGCACACCAGTCAACGTCCCTGCCTGTTAATTGGGCCATATCCTCTTCTGTCAGTCCCCTGCTGACACCAATCATTCCGATATAGGTCGCCACGAAGTCCTTTCGCAGCACGTTTTCCAGTCTTTTTATCCAGTAGTAGCTCAGGTCTTCATAGTTGTCGGGCATTTCGCCAATGATGCGACACAGATGGAAATTGATGTTCCGCTCACTGTCGCCTATACCGTCTTTGCTTCTAATATCCTGATAGTCCAGCTTGTTCAAGTTGGTCAGTATGTTGACGGCCATGCTGAGCCATTTCACGTTCAAGGCCTGTTTCTTGGCCCTTAAATCCTGCAGGATACCCTTTCTCAGTCCTTGGGTGATGGCGTTGAAATCGTTGTCAGTCAAGTTGCGCAGAACGTACGGCATCACTATTTTAGCAGCATCCTTATGCTCTGTAGGAATGGTCTGGACATACAAGTTGAATGCCTGTTTGAGGCTGTAGAATTCGTCCATGTCGTATGGATGCTCCTGGAACACTGCCACCCTGACATGCTTTTCCTCGAAAATGGCCTGGGTGAGTCTGCAATACTCCTCAAACAGCAACTTAGCATTGTCCTTCATCGCTTTCAGGTATTCGGAGTCACGCCCCAAGAACCTGAGCATCTGAAGGTTCCAGTAATAGAACACTTGATGGTAGTGAGATGCATCAACAGACGCTTCCTGGGAATTGAACAGACAGAAATATCTGTTGTCTTCGCTCAACAATGAATATAGTTTGCACAAGAGCGCCGTTTGGCCCATACCGTGTTCAGGCTCAAAGATATATAGCGCTTGTCTTTCTTCTATACTCCTGATACATTCGCCAATTACATCCTCCCTGCCAACAAACTTAACAAGCTGACGGTTCACATAGTCACGCTGCGCCTTGATGAAGTTGTCCTCGGCTAAGGTTTCGGGGTTGCCAATATGCTGAGAAATAAGCGACCGCAACTTCTTATAGATATGGTTGCACCATGCTTCGATTTCCGAACCACCAGATTCTAACACATTTAGGCAATAAGGGGCGTCAACTGACAGCTCTTGTTTATGTTTCAGCAGATAGTCTCGAAAAGTCCTTACATACGAACCGTTTTCTCCGTCGTCCATGTAGTTCTTCTTTCCACTCTCCGATAGGTTGGCATACGATTTCTCGTCGCGGAGCATCACTATAGCGCGGTTGGAGGTATTCTTTCCAAAGAGTGCATGCAGGAACTCGCATACCGTTACGCTCAACTGATTGCTTTCTAAAGGAAAGTCATCGGGTAGTTTAACGCTTTTTGTCGCTTCGAAATCCTTGGGAATCCATCCATAACGGTGGCCCACCAGCCCGAGGAAGAAAGGCTGGCAGGCTTCTATCTCGTCCATGCAGACGCTATAAACCCTTTCTTCTCTTTCCTCAGGCGTCAGTTTCGGGTCTGTTTCCACAGAATGGCGAAGGTCAACCAACTGAACGTTAGTACGCTGTCCGATGAAAAATTCGTTGAGTCGAGGCACCACAATGTTGCGGAGAGCATCGCGCTCCACATCCATATCTTTAAAAGTACTACTAACGAATATTCTTACAATAGTCCACTGATTCATATTACAAATTTTAATTTTCCAAACATTTTAAGTAGAATAATATAGGGCGGAATCCACTATCTTCAAGCGCATTCCTAACCAAACGCACTCGTTCAAAATCTTTTGTGGAATGGGATACAAACACCCAGAATCCTTCTTCTATATCGTCTTCTTTCATATCCTTTTAGTCTAAGTAATATCTTTTTCTTTCTTTTGACGATAGTTGACGATTACTAAATTGACTCTGTATGTCGTCAATGATTTTCTCAAATTTGGGATAATTCAACAGAAGCAGCTTATTGGACGTTGAGACTGCTAGTTGCTCCCCCGTTGGACTAATAGAAATTGAAGTAGAAGAAAAGCAATGCGTATTCAATACGTATATCGGGGAACCATCAATGGTGTTCCACGTTCTAATAAAGCCATCAAAAGAAGTAGAGGCTATAAAGTTGTCATCAGGACCGAATTTAGCAGATGACACATCTGCTGTATGCTCCAAAACAAGAACGCATTCACCACTTTCGACATCCCATACTTTTGCGGTTTTATCTCTGGATGCTGAAACTATCCTGGTCCCGTCATGGCTAAAGTCAACAGAAAATATAAAGTCATCGTGTCGGTTTATTATCCTTATGGGGGTACCGTCATCAGCTTGTAATAGAAGTACACTGTTCCCCCATGCCGCTGCAATCAATTCCCCATTTGGACTATATGAAACACTATTCGAATTGTCATATATAGAACCTTCTGATACCCATATACATTTTCCAGTATTAACATCCCATAAACTTATCTTCCCGTCTTGAGCACATGCCATATATTTCTCATCGGGACTAAGAGATATACTATTTATACCTCCATTTGCTAAGTTAATCAACGATTTTTCCGTTCCATCTTTATCCCAAAAACGTATCGTTCCATCATGAGATGCAGAAACGATAGTTTTGTTGTCAGATAACATAGCCAACGATTTTATCCTTCCTTTATGTCCCAAAAGCTTACATCTTTTTTCTGCAGTCTTAGCATCCCACACACAAATGGCTTTCTCAAAATAATCGGATGACGATATTAGTGTTTTTCCATCTGGACTAAAACAAGTGGCGAGAACAACATCGTTATGACCTTCAAATTCTACCCATTTCGAAGAAAAAACATCTAGGATCCTAACAGTGTTATCAGATGCAGCTAACACTATATGCTTACCATCTGGACTGAAACAAATGGAACGGCTATCATCAATTGAAGGAAGATGAGTAGCGATTTTCTTCAATAATTCTCCTGTTGATGCATCCCAAATATGAATACTTTGATTCATAATGGCTGCAATCAAGTTTTTCCTTGGATGACAAATTACTTGGTGAGCCTGCCCTTCTGTAGGAATTGTACGCACAAGCTCACCAGTATTTGTGTTCCAAATATAAATATCTCCATAACCAGATGAAATAATTTCTTCTCTGCCTAGAATAAAATCAAGATGTTCAACAGTTGTTTTATGCCCTTTCAATGTTGATAATTTGGTCCCTTCACGTGTGTTCCAGAAACATATTGTACCATCGTCGGATGCAGAGGCTATAATGCTATCATCATCAGAAAACTGAGCATAACGGACAGAGCCTTTATACCCTGTTAACGTGAAAATTCTTTGTTTCTTTAATATGTCCCAAACCATTATTGAGTCCTTGTCAGTGTCCGTTTGACAATGATCGTTGTTTACTCCCGATGCAGATACAAGATACTTGCCGTCATGAGAAAACTCAACAGAATTTACATTGGCAGTGTGTCCTTCGAACACCAAAAGACACTCGCCAGTTTCTACATCCCATAGTTTGATAGTTTTGTCCCAAGATGCGGACGCGATTAATTTATCGTTAGGATTAAAAGAAGCATACGACACGGAATCCTCGTGACCTTTGAGCGTCCTAATACAATTCCCGTTTTTAACATCCCAAATCCGAATGGTTCCATCCCAAGAAGCAGATACGATTAATTTACCATCATGGCTAAACATCGCAGAATTGACTGACATCGTGTGACCTCTCAAAATAGCAGAGTCCCTATCATTTATATATCTTAATGCTTTTTCTGCCTCTACAGTATATGGATATTCTGGATTAGATGGAGTCGCCACGGCTTCCATCATCAACAGTCTCGCAGTGTATGAGTCACCTTCATCAGCGAGAGTAATTGCTTTCTCTGCCAAAAAACGACTTTGCACTTTTCGGAGTTTATCACGTTGCTCTCGAATCTTTCGTTCTTCTTCAGCCTTTTCTATCTCATAGCGATCCCAAAGGCTGGGAAAACTGACTTTCAGCATACCTGCCACAACCTTAATAAAAGCAGAGTCACGACCACCGTCTTTATTGACATCACCACCAAGTTTGGAATGCCTGAGGGCTGGTGGGAAACAATCCTCTGGTTTGTCGCCTTCAACAATGAATGGGAAAATGTGGTCTTCTTTGCCTAAGGCAATGAAGGTTTCAACCTCTTTATTCACTGCGGGTGATTTCGCAGAATGTGGAGAACAAATAACAATGAGGTTGTTCGTGTTTTCCAAAGTCTTTTGTACCTGTTCATCCCATTCTGGGCCAGCACTAAGTTCATCCCTGTCACGGAACACCTTCCGCAGATTGTCTCTCACATCAGTACGTCCATTGAACGATGCAGGCAAATGATAATGCTCCAACTCATGCCTGAGCCATATCGCCCATTCATTATCCAAACTGGAATAGCTGATGAATACAAAATACTCTTTGTTCTGCTCCATATTGTTTGCTTCACGCTTTAAATTAGTATAGTACTATTCACTTTTGGTTCTTAGGGTCAACTAAGTGTTTCATACTGACTCCATAAACTTTTTGTCGAATAAATCTTCTATTCCAACACCTAACAGTTTGGATATTTTTGCTAGCGTTTCAATATCTGGTTGTGAAGAGTTTGTACACCATTTAGAAACGGTTGAAGGATTCACACCCAATGCTTCAGATAACCATTTGCTGGTTTTCTTCTGTTCTACGAGCACAATTTTTAGGCGATTTACGTCTTGCATATCTTTCAGATTTGTTGTTAGGATGTAAAGATAGTGAAAATGTTTCATTCTGCACTATAATAGAGTCTATTTTTAGAGTTTTTTATGAACATGCGCTATACAAATGACTATATACTACCCATTATTGCTTGCAATACTACAAATAAGTTCCATAGAAGGGTGTAGCCTAATACGCACTTTTCTGTGGAGTGCCACACAAAACTGCATAAGTTCTATCGGCAATGCCTTTATAGGGCATAGCCTAATATGTACTTTCTGTAGCTATGCCGCAAAAAGTACAAACCGCTATGATATGAGCAAGCTCAGCAGATGGCATAAGAAGAGATCTTCGCTAATGTTAAAAAACAAAATAAAATTTTCTAAGGCAGCCTGTCCGCAGATATTGATATACCTTTGTGCCCAGATTTAACAAAAACTAAACAGACATGGAAGTAGTATCAATTGAGCGCAGTACCTACGAGGAACTGCTGACGAGCTTCAATAGTTTCGTCACAAAGATGAAGGAGATGGCCAGTAGAGGCAATGACAAAGGGTTGGACGATTTGCTTGACAACCAAGGCGTGTGCCAAATGCTGAACATCAGTCCAAGAACATTACAAACGCTTCGTGATAACGGCACGTTAGCCTATTCTCAAATCAACCGCAAGGTGTATTATAAACCTGAGGATGTGGAGCACATTCTTCATGTTGTGGCTGGTAGAGATAAGAATGACAAGATGTGTACCCCCAAAACAAGTTGCCTATGAACGAATTGATAATGCCTCATAACATTGGAGTGAAAAATGCTCTGGAGAATATGAAGGAGATTCTTTCCCTTTATAAAAAAGTAATCGGCAGCTATCGTCCCTTGCTTGATGGTGAACGTTATCTGACAGACAAAGAGGTGGCGCAGATTCTGAAGGTCAGCAGACGAACGCTACAGGAATATCGTAATGGTGGCGTGCTACCTTATATATTATTAGGTGGAAAGGTGCTCTATCGTGAGAGTGATTTGGAGAGGGTTCTGGAAAGTTGCTATCATCCTGCATATAAACGATAGTGAAAAAAGAAATATCTTGCAGCGGTTCAGTGGTTCGTGTGCTGATGGAATATTACGCAGAAAGACGGATGACAGACTTCGCTAATCATTCGTCTTTCTGCTTTGAGGTTATGGGCCGCTGTACTCTATGCCATCTTACAGTCTTTGAACGATGCGTTGAGTTTATTGCCAAGCATCGTCAGGTCGTTGTCGAGTTTCTGGCTTGTGATGCGGGCGTAAATCTGCGTGGTCACGATATTGGTGTGTCCCAATACACGGCTCAC
>OCTX012262129.1_pt1 | contig 10884 bp, 9 predicted proteins | sample 1539691 | NCBI WGS metagenome assembly OCTX01 (sample SAMN02144231, study PRJEB22623) | gut metagenome | biome: sheep rumen | host: Ovis aries | place: New Zealand | reverse complement strand
GTCAAAGACAATTTTTGGTAATATATGAAATATGTTTGTATATAAAGTTTGAGCACCAGATGCTGAATTTTTAGCTAAGGAATTTGAACCTGAATTTAATCAAACAGATTTGACTTCAACTGAAGCATTCATGTGAGCATGTAAAATTTCAGTAAATAATCAGCAGACTAGACCATTTACATTTAAATCAAAGGTGCTTTATCCATGATTTCCACATGGGTTGGAATATCGTAATTCACCAGAAAAAGTTCAGATTATCAAAGAAATTTCATCTCTTAGATGGTGAAGTAAGAGAGAAATCGTAGATAAGGAAATCTATTTTAGAGTTGGAGTATAGATTTTCTTTATCTTATAAATTTCAGATAAAATTTTAATATATAAAAATAAAATGAATAAAATCTCAAGAATTTGCTTGCACATTACAAAAGTAGTATTAACGATAGTACTTTTATGTCAATTAGCATTGACGATAATAATACACCGACATTCTTGGAAATATAGTATTGGTACATATTCACCAATATTTTGTACAATAGCACTTATAATTTGTTTCATGATTATTAAACCAGATGATTTAGAAGAAAATCAATATACTCAAAAGATTTCAAGTAAATGAAAGATTTGCTTGCGTATTGTAAGTACAATGTTAACGATAGTACTTTTATGTCAATTAGCATTGACGATAATAATACACCGACATTCTTGGGAATATAGTATTAATAAATATTCACCGATATTTTGTATAATAGCATTTATAATTTGTTTTATATATATTAAGCCAAAGAAATGGGTTAGATGGACTTTAATTGGATCATGATTAATCTTATTGTATCGATATTTACGCAGATTCATAAGTATGATCTATAATACAGATTATGCATGGGTATTGCCCGTTTTAAGTATTTCAATAATATCAATTTCTGCAATTTTAATCAGAAAAATGATTGAGATACATGATACTATTAAAATAGGAAAAACATGAAAATGGATAATAATGATTTTATTATTCCTAGTGCTATGATCTTTATGGTTATGATTAAGGAAATCATTCAAAGTACTTTATTGATCTCTTTGCGTAAAACTGGAGTCAGGTGGATACAAGTGTTGTGATTTAGTTTCATGTCATCACGAAGATATTCATTATCATAATCTAATACATAAAGATAACCATACGCTATATCGAGAATGAAGCTACAATAATGAAATAAATTTAATAAATTTTGATGAGTAATTTATAGCGGTATGAAAAGACATTAATTCATTCTTTGAAGAGAGTCTATCTAGAAAGAAAATTGATTTATGGTAGTGGAACGATAAGGAAATTTAAGATATTAAGTTTTTATATATTATTAAACAAACATGATATTAGAAATAAAAAAATGAATAAGGGATTGACTGATAATATGATGAATATTGGTTTTAATATGATGAACTTGGGCATGATTAACAAAATGTTGAATTATCCCTAATCGGTACTATATTGAATTATTACAACCAAATACTTGGAATGATCAGTTTAGAAAAGATTGAACGCATAAAGATTATAGAGATTTTGAAAAAGATAGAGATTTATCTGAGGCAATGAAATCTATGAATTTAAGGGCAACTTGATGTCCAAACATTTTCTGCCAAAAAAACGATTGAAAAAATGATCTTAGGTTAGAACATTATTATCGAGATAAGGAAAATAAGGATATGATTTTAATTCCAAATGTCCATCAAGTAGGTGGTAGTACATGTCTATATTACGATAAATTGTTTGTAGAAAAAAAACTAGCATCAACTGAAGAGTTTTAATGTGAACTCATAATGATATAATTGGTAACAAAATTTAATAAAATCGTCCTTGAATTTCGAGGGCGTTTTTTTAATTTATTTGGTGTTTATTGGCTAAACCTTGATGTCAGAAAATCAAACAACAATCACAATTGATGAAAATAGTTCAAATCAGCGTTTTGATCGTTTTTTGCGTAAATATTGTAAAAATTATCCAACTACAAAACTAACAGATATTTATTCAGCTATTCGCAAGTGAGAAGTCTTAATAAATTCAAAAAAATCTAAAGAGGATTATCGTATTCAAATATGAGATAAAATTTCTTTTCCATCGGATTTATTCTGAAAAAAAGAACATATTTCATGAATTTCTTATAAACAAAAGCTGATGAAAAAATTGACAAAAGAAGATATTTTACCACTAATTTTGTATGAAGATGCCGAACGGGTAGCTTTTAATAAGCCTACATGAGTAGTGGCTCATGAGAGTAATAAACATTGGAAAGATTTATCAATGAATGATTATCTTGCTTGTTATACCAAAGAATATGAAAGTTGAACTTTCAAGCCAGCATTTGGATACAGATTAGATAAAGATACTTCATGAGTGCTTATAGCAGCAAAAACATATGAAGCCTTACAATATTTCAACCAAATTATTCGTGATCGTGAGATAAACAAAGAATATCTCACAATCGTAGTCTGACAAACTCCAGAACATTTAATCATAGATAAATCCCTAGAAAAGAGTTATAATGCACATTTTGACCGTGCTCAAATGAATATCGCAAAATTCTGATGACAAGAATCCAAGACTGAAATTTTTACAGTGAAAACTTTTTTTCATCATGATTTAGGTCAGCTTTCCTTACTTCGTGTAAAACTTTATACAGGTAGAATGCATCAAATCCGTGTTCATGTTGCTAGTGAATGATATCCAGTGGTAGGGGACTTGATTTATTGAAATCCTGCGGTAAATAGGAAATGTAACAAACTCTTGCATATTCAAAGACAATTACTACACTGTTACAGATATAGTTTTTCTGATAGAAATGAAAAACTGATAAAAGTTTGTGCTCCATTACCAGAAGATTTTCAACTAGTTCTTTGGGCTCAGATGAAACAGGTTTCCAGTCTATTAGAGAAAGAATAAAAGATTTTATTTTTTACAAAAACAAACATGAAAACTTTTCTTTGGACAACTTTGTTCTGGATTGTTGTAGCTATCGCTGGTGTTCTTTGTCTAGGTTTTGGAAATTTAGGAACTCAGGTTTTAGATAATGAACGGTTGGCTTCGGTTATGCCAGAGAATCTTCAGACTAAGGTTTGTGACCCAGTTGTTTCAACTGCTATGGAAACTATTGATTGGTGCGAAAAAGCTCAAGAAGCAGAATGTAGTTTAGTAACTTCAGTGGAAACTTGAGATTTACAATGAATTCAAGATGCTATAAACGATTTAGTGACAAAACAAACATTAATGCAAAGTGAAATCAAGGATGCATTTGCTTCACTTGAAAGGAGAATGTGATGATTAAATGGGGACATGGTTCCTGCTGAAAATTCATTGGAACAACAATTGATACAGCAAAGAGAACAACAGAAAAAAGAATTACAAGCTCAAATAGAAGCATTACAAGCTCAAATGGCAAATTTGTAGTATATAGATTTGGTTATATAAAATAAGGAGTCGAAAGACTCCTTTTTTTAAGATTTAAAATTATCTTTATTATCCAATTTTTAAACAACCATTACTGGATTCAAACAATTCTTTTTCAAAATCAGAAAATAATCATTGATTTATAGTTAGAATTTTTTTTGTTTTTTCATCGCATATTTCTCCAATTAATTTTACGTCATATTTTTCCATTAAATGAGCAACTAAAGAAGTCTGACTATATTCATGAACTAGTTCAAAATTCTTCAAAATTTCTTTTTCTATAATATTACAATTTAAAATTGCATCCTTTGTAGCTTGTGTATAAGCTTGAATTAATCATCCAACTCATAATAAAGTTCAACCAAAATATCTGACAACAATAGCCAAAACATTCAAAAGTTTTTCTCACTCTAACACATTTAAAATTGGTTTTCATGCGGTATTTGTTGGTTCTCAATCGTCATTAGCTTTCGTAGTTTTCGGATCTATCAAAATATTTCCAAACAAGTCTTCATGAACTTGGATTCATAGTCTCCAAGCAGAACAGTGGTGAGTCGCAGAAAAATGCTCTTTTTTGATTCACTCTAATAAAGTTTCGGCATTTTCTTTATCTTCACATGGGAAAATATATGTTAAAAATCTAGATCATTTAATTTTTGGAATTTCATGTTGAAAATCGGTTTCTATTGTGCGATAGGTTAATTTAGGCATTTTAAAATACAATATAAATAATTATTTTCTTCAAAAATCAGCAGGGATTTCTCACCACTCTTCCGTATTTCGTTTCAAAATTTTATTTTTAATTCAGTTTTCTTTTAACCAAATTTCTGCATTTTCAACTGCTTTAAAAAGTCCTCCAAAATCAAAATTTCAATCTTTTATTTTCAACTGTGTTTTACATTTTCACTGATTTACTCGAGATATCGCAATCCTAGAATCACTATAAATCACTTTATTTTTTTTATTCTGTAAATATTTTAATCAATGAACAATAGCGAGAAATTCTCAAATATTGTTCGTTCAAACAGCAAATTTCTCATGGAAAATTTCATCTCATGTTTGCAAATCGATTCATCTATATTCCATTTCTCATGGATTCCCAGAACAAGCCGCATCAACAGCTATACTTTTAGCAAAAAACGGAATATCTTCATTTTTCACTTTTTCTCTTTTTGTTACACCTTTGACTTCATAATAGCTTTTCCATCACTCTTGAAACGCAATTTCAGCATCTTTTTTGTTTTCAAAACTTTTATATTTAGCATCTGAAAATCAATTCACGTTTTCTTTGCACTCATCTCGTGAATCAAAAATTCAGACTTTTTTTCATTTTCGAACTACATAAAACTTTTTCTCGTTTTTTCACATTTTCTGACAACTTAATAAATCTGATTTCAATATAGGATTTATGGCTTTTTATGCAAGGAATTTTTAAAAAATTATATAATTTAAAAATATTATTAAAAGGCAAGAGAAAAAGATAAGGAAAGCATGTTTTTTTAGCAGATTTTTTGACTTTTTGAAATGTTTTGAATATAATTAGAGGTGAATTATATTTATTATGTATCTATTATATTCATGAAAAAATTTGTAAGACCATTAATCTCATTAACTATAGTAGTTATTGCAGGTTTTGCATCTTTAGTTTTGGCTCAAGTAATATCCTCCAGAAATTCTACACATAATAAAGTACCAGATTATTACTATGCAAACTATAAATTTAATGATGATTGGGATGGTATTTTGGATTGGTTTACAAAAGCTAAAGCAAAATACAGTATCGGTCAAGATTTTTCAAGTTCAGAATTCGCTGAACTATCAAGGCATTTTGACAGAGTTTTTCCGTACTTAACAAAGGATTATTCAACAGTTTATGAAAAATGTTCCATATTAGCAAAAAGTTTGGCTAATAATTATTCATACATAAACATGGAAGCTTTAATGTGAAATTCATGTTATAATTCCCTTACACAAGCTATTAATAGAATAAACTCTTCATATACAGTGCAGCCATCAGTAACCTCAAATCCAGCAGGATGAATGGCTCCATTGACTGTGACATTTGATGCTAGAAATAGTTCTGATCCATCTCAAGAGACAATCCCAGAGAATAATTTTTACCGATATTATAGAGACGAAAAATGAGTGGATACTCCTATTTGAGAAAAACAGGTTTTGAGTTATACATTTAAAGAAGCAGGAAAATTTATAGTACATCTTGTGGTACGTAGCTCAAATGTAGATAAATGAATTTTGGATTGAGAAAGAAATTTAACCATTAATGTAACACCAAAAGCAGCAGATATAGTAGTCTATGCAAATACAAGGAGAATGGTATCAACAACTCCATTAAAAATCTGAATTTCTGAATGAGAAAAATGAGTAGTTTTTGATTGATCATTGACGCAACCAAGATGATGAAGAAAAATCTTAAAACATAGATGGACAATTACAAATTCTTCTGCTGGATTTTCATATGATTCCAAAAATATAGACGGAACACCAAGTTATATAAATGTTCCACTTAATGGAAATTGATTATTTAAAGTAACTCTTACAACCGTAGATAATGAAAATAATACGGTATCAGAAAGTTTTGATCTATATATGTCAGATCCAGTTACTGTAATAAGACAAACTCCAGAGAATTGAACAACTTCCACTATCTTTAATTTTGACGGAAGTGCATCTTATTCACTAACAAGTAGGTTAAATACTTATATTTGGGAAGTTTTTGATTGAAATTGAGACTCTAACAACGGAAATAAAGTAATGATGGTACAAGGAAAGGAAATGAGATTAAACGAAAATAGGAAATTAAAGCCAGGGAATTATCTAGTTAGACTTACAGTTACAGATGCAGCTTGAAATCAAAACGTTGAGACAAAATACCTAAATCTCGAATCAACAACTCCGACTCCTCAATTTACGGTTACTCCAACTAGTAAACGAACAAATCCATCTGAATTTACACTGGATGCAAGCAATACATCCGATATAGACGTAGATAATTGAGTAGATTCACTAGAATATTCACGAAGTTTCTCCACATCAAATGATAATGTTGAGATAGTTTCTACGAAAAATAACAATCAAAGAATAGTTGTCAGATTTGACGAAAAAGGGAAACATACAATAAATCTTACTGTAACGGACCAATATTGAAAATCTGCAACAATTTCTAAGGATATAGATGTAAATTCAACGCTTAGACCAGAGCTTAAACTAATACCATGACCTATTACATGGCAACAAATGCTACAGTTCAAATCAAGTGTTAATAGGGAAGTATGGAATTATTCACGAGATTTTTGAGATGGAACTGTCCCTTTAGAAAGCAAGATTGCAACAGAAACAGAGCATAAATACAGCAAAAAATGAATTTATGCAGTTAGATTAACAGTCACAGATCAAGATGAAGATACCAATACTGTATTAGAAAAAGCTTTTATATGAGAAATTAATCATCCAATTGTAGCATATCAAGTTACAAATAATGAATGATTTCAGATTCAATCAACAGAGTTATGTACAGTCAAAAATGAATCATGAGTTTCTAACGACGAGATGGCATATCCAGTTGATAGATATTCTAAAGTTACAATCAATCCATCGGCTTCCGTGAATACAAAATGAACATCAAATTGATTGGAGTATGTTTTTGAAAAGGAATCAGTAGCATGAGTAGAAAAAGCACAAATCACCAGTCAACTCACAACAAGTTTTAATGAAACGGGGTGTCATTATGTGGACCTTACTGTAAAAGATTCTAATGTATGAAAGCAAGATAAAACCAGAATATGGTTTTATGTGAAAAATGCACTACCTACAATTGGGAATGTAACAGTTAGTTACCCACAAGCATCGGATAATTATAATTCAAATCCATTCGCATCTGATACTAATTCAACTCAGCCAATATTCGGGTGTTCAGGAACAAGTAATATCACTGTAAGAGTAGCGGCGGAGGATATAAGTGATTCAGATTGAAATGTTTCTAGATTAAGATTTTATTATTATAACACAGATGATCCAAGTAGAATACTAGAATATAAAGAATCATGGTATGAGGTTCCATACGTTTATTTTGTTATACCTAAAAGAGCAGGAGAGTACAAATTTGGAGTTATGGTATATGATAATGATGAGTGAATGGTAGATAGTAACGAGTATTTGGCAAGTAACCCATCTTTGTACATACCAGCAGTATGTGAAGATACCAATGTCCCAATAGTAACATTAAGAGTTGATCATAATAATATCCAAGTTTGAGATGAAATAACATATAGTATAGTATCAAAAATATCAACGGAAAATGATGATTTTAAAACAGACAGAACATTTTATTATGATTTTACATGAGATGGAATACGGGATTTAGTTACAAAAAAAGATTCTGTTACTCATACATTTACAGAAGCATATGAAGATTGATTCACGCCTAGAGCCGGAGTAGAATACAGATGAAAATTATGACAAGCAAGATGAGCAACTATTTTCGTAAAAAATGGTATAAGACCAGCTCTTTTGTATAATGCTATCTGAAATATCGTGATTTTCAGAGATTTAAGTGTGTGAATAATGCAAAGAAGAGAGATATGTTTCGAAAAGTCAGAATGTGAGGCATGAAACGTAAAATTCAGAAGAACTCACATTTCTCCAATAAAGCCAGAAGAGATGACATGAGGTACTAGCACTCCAATTACAGAACATGATTGTTTTATACAGAAATATAATGAATACTGAGCACATAATGTATCTATATATCTAAAAAACAGGTATTGAATTGAGGTAACTACATGATTTATAGTAAAAACTTCAGCTAACTCAGAGAATTGAAGAATTGCACCTTGAGTAAATATAATCACAATTCCAGAAACAACATTTAACAACACAAATCCAGAAATATTTTTAAATAAAGCAATGAATAATATCGTTGTTATGTATATAAACAATGAAAATGGAGGAACTTGTTATGTAGATAAAGATATTGAATTTGATACTGATCATGACGGAAAATCAGATAATGATGTCGACTTGGAGTGTAATAAATTAGCTAAGATAGAATATGATCCTGATTATGAAAGTACTGTGTGAAGAATATATTTCACAAATAATGGCAAATTAACTTTTAAAAATTTTTATGTCACATTTGAAGGGATTATTCTGGAACTCGATGAAGAAAAGAAAGAAATTTATGATGATATTACACAATTGTTTAACGGAATTGAAGATATATCATTAGAAAACACAAATCTTAAAAGATCATTGGATAGATTACGTAAAAATCTTACTAATAGATCTGAAGTTACTTCACTAGTTATGACTATCAATGATCAGATAAATGAATGATGAATAAAAATGGACCAATATCAGAAAGAACTACTAGAATCAATTCTTGCGCGTTTGTCTAACGAAGATACAATTATTTTTGTATGAATAAGTGAATATGAAAAGTATAAGAAAGAGATTCTTGCGATAATACCAGATTCTCAATGAACGCTAAAGTCAACTGTAGAAAAAAAATTCAGAAAATTTGAAGAAAATGTAAGTTGATATTCACAAGAGGAAAAAGCAAAGGAATTGGAATCAATACGAGAGCTTATAATTAAGGACGGTAAGAAAAATAAATGGATAAATGATGATGAAGGGCTGATTAATCAACGGTTTTGTAATATGTTTGACTATTTTGAAGTTTCAACATATACAAAAAAATGTGATTCCAGTCCTCAAATTGTGGATAATTATGATAAATCTCAACAATCAGATGTTTCTGTAAAATCAGAAAAGAAATGATTTCCTTTACGATTAAAAATAATATTAATAATTTTACTATGATGACTATTAGTTATGTGATGAGTCATAGCATTCTTTTCGATAAAGGCTAGATTAAACAGTTCATCTGAAAATGATGAGGATGAATGATAAAATATAAGAAATAAATATTTATTAAATAAATAAGTTCTTGAAAAAAGATTTGATTTTTTATTTGATATTGTTACATACAAAAATGAAGCCATAGTAATGGCATTTTATATTCTGATTTCTTATAATAATGGGAATGGATTTGAACAAGGTTATGCTTATTTGAAGAGCAACTAATAACCTACAAGTTAAAACAATTGAAACAACATGAACTCCTGTTGTAAATTTTACTGTAGCAACCAACAGAAAGTACACTAACAAAGAGTGAAACACAATGGAGGATGCAGAGTACCACAGATGTGTTGCTTATGGAAAGTGAGCTGAAGTATTAGGAAAGTACTTAGTGAAAGGTAAAAGAATTTATGTAGAAGGTAGACTTAGAACTAGGAAATGGCAAGACAGCGAAGGTGCAGATAAGTTCTCTACAGAAATAATAGTTGATAGCTTTATTTTCCTTGATTCAAAAGGAGAGTGATCTGAAGAAGATAGTTTTTGAGTAGAAAACAGTGAACCAGAGCCAGCAGGGATGGATGAGGAAATGCCATTTTAAAGTATAAATATTATATAAAGGCTGAGTGTAAAATAAGAATTTAGATTTTTTGTTGCACTCAGTTTTTTTATTTTTTCAACTTGTTTTTTTAGATAATTCTCATATACTTACAAAGATGAGCAAAGTTTTTTGTTTAATCAATTTATAATTTAATTATAAAATATAACAAATATGTCATCTTTTCGAAAAAAACACGCAAAATTTTGGGCTGAAGTTTTTGATTTGTTAGTGTTTTTAATTTTAGTATTTTGAATAGTTTTGTTTGTCAGGCTATATATAGCGACACCATATTCTGTAATTTGATCTAGTATGGTCCCAAGTTTTTATCAAAAAGATCGAATCATAGTTGAAAAATTTACTCAACGTTTTAGTACTTTTGAAAGAGGTGATGTGATAGTATTTGTTGCTCCATGAAAGACTTCTCCATATATTAAAAGAATTATATGACTGCCAGGAGAGACAGTATTGTTCCAAGATGGAGACGTATATATTTGTTCAGATAATATACCATCATGATCCGCAATCCAAGATTCTAAATGAAATAATTGTGAAAAATTGCCAGAACCTTATTTGCCAGATTGATTGAAAACTAATGCAACATGCGGGAAATCAGAATTTAAAGTTGAGTGATGATATTTTGTGATGTGAGATAATAGATGAAGAACAACAGATTCATTATGTTGTTTCTGAATAGAATGTTATGAATGAGCAAACTATATAGTAAGGGACAAAGATTTGATAGGTAAAGTATTTGTTAGATTATATCCAAATTTTGCAAAATTTTAAACAGATATTTAAATAAATGAAAGGATTTTTATTAAATAATTTTTTAGTTTTTTATTTTCTTGAAATTATAAAAAGTTTATATATATTGAATGTGGACTAAGTAGTGCGAGATCGGGTATTGTATCAAATTTCCCACTCTGCTCCAGGGAGCCGGTATCATCTTTCCTAGAAAGATGCGAGCTACCCACTT
>OCTX014520310.1_pt1 | contig 10885 bp, 10 predicted proteins | sample 1539691 | NCBI WGS metagenome assembly OCTX01 (sample SAMN02144231, study PRJEB22623) | gut metagenome | biome: sheep rumen | host: Ovis aries | place: New Zealand | reverse complement strand
TGAACCATCTCGCGATCCGGTTCTTCAGCCTGGTGATCTCGCTCTGCGCAAGTACCTGCAGCCCTGATAATGCTCTTATCTCCGCATAGACCCCGTCCGGTATATAAGGATAGAAATATCGTCCCTCGTTTACCAGGCAAGCTATCACTTTCGGATCCTTACGGTCGTTCTTGGAAGGATCGTTGTCATCCATTTCCTTCGATTTCTTGACATGATGCGGGTTCACATGCACCGGTCTCATTCCGTTGTCCTGCAGGAACTTCACCAGATTGAACCAGTAATGCCCCGTAGGCTCCATGCCTGGTATTACCTTATCCATACCCTTCTTTTCCTTCAGCTCCTCGATCCAGGTCCTGAACGTCTCAACCCCTTCTTCCGTGTTACTGAATTCAAGTGGTTTTCTGGAGAACTCGTATCCCCGCCAGCTGAGAGCACGCACGAAGTGCGTCTCACTCCCTACATCAATGCCCACAACCAAAGTTTTTTCTGTGATAGCTGTAATCTTGACGTTTTGTGTGTTAGACTTCATGTTAGATACCTCTCTGTTCTGTAATGGATTTGCCAACTTGCCAGGGTCAGCAAACCTTATATTACGTTGAGGTATCTTTTCTTTCACCTACTTTCTTTCGAGCCCCTCTACTTAGATTTAACGGAAGCTCCTAATATGTATGTATCCACAACCTTTCAAATAACAGACTCATTTCTCGTTTTGTAGTAATCAAAATGCTCTCTCATCTATGAAGTATACCCAGATAAACTAAGACAATAGTATCGAATCTGGATCTTTACAAAATTCAGTACTATAATTATTACGAACACATAATATGGAGGTACTTCAAATGAGCAAGGAAAGAGATAAAATTGTCAGCATGCTCACTAGTCTGCATTACCCTTCTGGAAAGAAAACCGAGGAATATACTTTTACATTGGAAGCTGTTGATATCTTTTATTATAAACGTAATATTGGTGAAGCGGACATAAAACTTGGCTTTACGGATGGACCTAAAGATGGGGGGATTGATTATATTTTTTCAAATGATGAGACTCTATATCTGATACAAGGTAAATCCACGAACTGCTTGTCCGTCGAAGAAGTAAGCAACGCCTTGGATAAAATCGCCAAAACTTTTATTAAATACAAAAATCGCAAACATGACGAACTTAATGAGCTGGTCAAGTCTGCGTTAGCCAATGCTTATGATAATCTGACTGAAGACAAGAATGTTGAACTTGTTTTATTCACTAATACAGCATTTGACAAAACAACTCGAAAGAAAATCAATGATCTTATTAACCAAGATCCTCTCAGCCAGTTCGATATAGCAGTCTACGATAAAAACGACATCGATTTACAGAAGGCAATCGAGGAGGAGAGCTCTGATTTAGTAGCTGAAGGAAGTCTTCTCCTTGAATTAGGGGATGATAAAAGCGCAAACCGTCTTTCTTTCGGCGATGGAAAAGGAATCATTGTCAACATCCGAGCCTCCTCCCTTAAGAGCCTCTACCAGAAATATAATAAACAGGGACTTTTCAGCTACAATCTCCGAGAACATATCGCACAGAAGAACGTTGATGACGCAATCGATGAAACCATAAAGAAAGATCGGAAGAATTTCTGGTACTATAACAATGGTATCACTATCGGTTGTAATGACTACAATATTGACGGCTATAAACTAAAACTATACGACTTTTCAATTATTAACGGAGCCCAGACAACGACAAAAATCGGAAAATCAAATTTAGTGAATGACAAAAATGATTTCTCTCTGACCTGTAAGGTTGTTAGAGCAGATAAATCGTTTGGTGAAGAAGAAGATTTCATCAGCAAAATATCAGAAGCCTCAAACTCACAGAAGCCAATAAAATCCCGCGATCTTAAGTCTAACCTTCCAGAACAACGAATTATGCAGAACAAGGCCGCAAATAACGGAAAGCACTCCCTCGCAATTGAGATCAAACGAGGAGTAAAGCCAAGCAATTACAAGAGTGTTGAAAAATGGCAACGAGTCCAAAATGATTATGTAGGTCAACTGATTTATTCCTGCATCTTTCAGCATCCAGGAGCAGCGAGAAACTCCAAGAATACAATGTTCTCTTCAAAAGCCATTTACCAGTCGACATTCCTTCGCAAACATGATTATGACACTATATTTGATCTTGTAAGAATTGGCAATACATATGACCAATATGTAAAAGTACTTGCGGAAACAGCAAACGGAGAAGATGCCATTGAAAGGTTTTCCATGGCAAAGAATGCCAAACTTTCAGTCTTGTCGATTTTGTGCTATCTTCTCAAAAAGAAACGCGGCTTGATAAATGACAGATACAGCGACGGGATTCATGCAGATAACCTCAAGGGGTTCTTAGTATCAAACTATCCCGGAGATGATCTAAATAAGCTTCTAGAATCTTGTTTTGGATTCGTTATTAGAGAACTGACTAGAATATACAGGCAGAATGAGAACGCGCTCAAACTGACCAGTTATTCTAATTTCTTGAAATCGGATCAATACTACGATGACATTATTCTCCAAAGCTTCGATAATCTTGACGAATATGATCTTGACAAGATGGCTTAATTCATGAGCGTCTTTAGTGCTAAGTGACATGTATAGCTTGACACCTCCAAGCCAATCGATGTAACTAAAAACGAAGCGCTTAGTTCCCAAGATACAAGGGTACTAAGCGCTTACAAACATCAAATCATTCCGATGCTACGCTCTTTCGTATAAATTAGTTCAGCATCCTCTTTGTCAACGACCTTCACAAGCGGACCGCCATATTTTCGGTAAGCGGCTCCAGCTCGCCCGCTTTTTACGACTGCATAAGCCTCTGCTCCCAGTATCTCTCCATATAGGTTTATGAGATCTCTCTCAGCAACTTCTGCATCCTCTCTAATAATCGTGTTGTCCAACGTATATATCACTATCATTGTCTGCTCCTATTTTCGTAAAAAACTTGCTCACACCAAAATTCCAAATCGAACTATATTTTCAATATATTTTCCATAGCCTTGTTTCATATTCATACCAGAACTATCGTTCGCCCGATCTGCATCTTTCTGTATCCATGACCTTAATTGTGATTTTTAAACCGGAAACATAATTCAGCAGTATATATTTTCCTTCGTTTTCCGAAATAATCATTTACTTTATAATTGTATCATAAATAATGTTAGTATAGTTCGCAAAGAGACAATAGCTTTGCTGATTTACCTATCTTTGCTGATGCCCTCCGTTGAGAATCCTATTTCAAAGAACGTAGAAGATGTCTGCTGATTAGCACACCTTCTCGTTAAACTATCTGCTCTTTGTACCAAAAGAGATAGAAAATTCGTTTTATAGAGTTCCCGCAACTATAACTGCGAATACTTTGTGATTTACACACCATTCTCTCACGAGGGTAACAGGTGAAAACTTGTAGGATTCTATATTACAGTTACAGCTATAATCCTACCATGTTTGACTATGAAAAAAAAGCAATGCTCCATTGGTCTTACATAAATATCGATATGTGTTTTTTTCAGTATTATGTTATGCAACAACCTTATTATATCCCAAATATATTTTTATCAAAACCTTTAGATGGATTTGCTTTTGCAAGACCTTTATACAAGATCCTTACTCCTGAACAATCCTAACCATATTATTTCACATGATGACCTTATGGAAAATGATAGCATCACATGAATTTGAATAATTATGAAAGGATGCAATCAATATGGTCATTCAAGAAACTAAAAACAGTCCCCTTGTATTCTTCAAAAAGAAATCTCATGAAGCAGATCTTTATATTTACCCAGAATAATTGACGCCCTGATATTAGAAGCAGGGAACAAAGAAGTCTATTTTCAGACTTATGATATTAGTTAACAAGACTTGCCATTTTGAAATCAATAGAAAACAATGAAAATCGTCAATCCATAATCTGCTGTAAACCTTATTTTGAATCTTATCAATGCAAAAAGATAGAAAGAACGGATTGTGTTACTCATAGTCCGTTGACTTATTAGTAACACTCTGATATCAATTACCACGGAAAGGAGCACCGATATGATTACAGAACGTGTGGGACAGCGCATCCGCGCTTTACGCTCTGAAATGGGGCTAAGTCAAGAAAAATTAGCTCTTAGAGCAGATCTTGATAGAACATATCTTGCTGGAGTGGAAAATGGAAAAAGAAACTTGTCAATCAAGAGTCTGGAAAAGATAGTTATTGCCCTTGGGGTGTCCTTTCAAGAATTTTTCACAGGCATGTAGTGTTGACTATAAGTCACATTGGAGTTAAAATAGGAGGGAATTTTAATGCCAAAAAAAGGATATGGAGAGTTAGAGCAACACATCATTGAGACCATGCAAAGGGACCGTTTGGTCGAGTACCACCACAGGCTCTATGAAGTAAAGAATGTAGGAAAACCGAGACCTCAAGGTTCCGGTGAATGCAAAACAGATGTTTATGTTGAATTGAATGAGAGAGACTCAGGTCACCGATTTGAAGTAAAAATCTCAGTTAAAACTGATGGTCTTCAGGAGTTTCAAGAGAATAAAGTTACAGCTAACAGAGCAGAGGCTTTTTTTGGAGAGGATTGGCAGGATATCATTGTAAAAGCTACAAGAAGTCTTAAATCTTCATTTGAAAGCCGTGTGTTGCTTTATGCATCAGGGGCTTATCCAATAAAACCAAACTCTATTACATTGGGTTGGAAGCTTGAAATTGCGAATAAACCTCGTGCACTCAGTGTTAGAGCGCCACTGTCTGATGATGAGATACGCGACTTTGTTTATAAAGGTATTAACCAACCGATGAATAAAAGAGATGCCATTGTTAATGGAAGAGTAATTCGCAACTCTGGAATTGCAGATTATCTTTTGGTGACTAAAATTCATCGAATACGAAGTTCAAAAGATGTTTTGTCTCAGATGATTGCTATTGATACTGCTTACATTGACGATACGTATCTTATTTTTACCGCAAACAATTATCGTACAGATGTAAACAAAGCAGATGGACCTCGTCCATTAGCAGTGAGAATAGAGTGGAGAGTGCTTGACGGGAAACTAACACCGATATTTCACTATGATAATCCGCTGATATACACGGGTGAGAAGCATATGGTTCCATATGTAAAGAAAGCGCTTCAAATCCTGGGAAGAAAAAATATAATAGACATTGATCCTGACAACGACTTGTCAGATCCGCACATTTTTCAAGAATAAAAGGGAGTAGTTTATGGAAGTAATTAGTCTTTTCTCTGGTTGTGGGGGACTTGATCTAGGTTTTGAGAAAGCAGGTTTTAAGATTCCAGTTGCCAATGAGTTTGACAAAGGAATTTGGGAAACATTTAAGGTTAATCATCCAAATACAAAGTTAATAGAAGGCGATGTTCGTAAAGTGAATAAAGATGACATTGCTAAATTCCTCGACGGACCAGTTGATGGCATTATTGGTGGTCCTCCTTGTCAATCATGGTCTGAAGCCGGTGCTTTGCGAGGAATCGAAGATGAACGAGGGCAATTATTCTTCGATTACATTAGAATCCTGAAAGATTTTAAGCCGAAGTTTTTTTTAGCGGAAAACGTTAGCGGAATGCTATCTAACAGGCACTCTGAAGCAGTCCAGAACATATTGAAACTTTTTGATGAAGCAGGATATGATGTCTCTCTGACATTAGTAAATGCGAAAAACTATGGAGTTGCTCAAGAGAGAAAAAGAGTATTTTACATTGGATTCAGAAAGGATCTCGGTATAAAGTTTGAGTTTCCGAAGGGCTCAACAGAGGAAGACGAAAAGAAAATTACGCTAAGAGATATCATTTGGGATTTGCAAGAAACTGCTGTACCAGCCGCTCCGAAAAATAAACACAATCCTAATGCCATAAATAACAATGAATATTTTACAGGAGCATTTTCAACAATCTTTATGAGTCGTAATAGAGTCAAATCTTGGGATGAGCAAGCGTTTACAGTACAGGCATCAGGTCGCCAATGCCAGCTTCATCCACAGGCACCGAAGATGGTGAAGGTAGGAAAGAACGACTGCAGATTTGTCGAAGGGAAAGAACATTTATACAGAAGAATGACAATTAGAGAAATAGCACGTGTTCAAGGGTTTCCGGATGATTTCAAGTTTATTTACAATGAAACAGATTATGCATATAAAATGATTGGAAATGCTGTACCGGTCAACCTTGCATATGAAATAGCTTGTGCCATAAGAGATGTTTTACATTAATCCGCATTTGTAGGAATAAACATCAAAAAGAAGAGAGACTCCAATAAAGAGAAAAGACTGCTACTAAGCGTGTTTGCTTTAACGCTAACACGCTTAGTTAATCTCTCTTTTTGATTTAGTCATAATTCATTGCTACAGAAACGTCTCCGTTACAATACTCCCTGTTTCAAATAGTCTCTGTTTTTCTATGACTAAACCCATTCCATATTAATACCCAAGGGAACGTATCTGCCGAGATCCAACGATTCCTTGCTGGGAATCATATCTCTCCATAACTTCTCTTCTGGTTTTATTATATTAGCCACTGCCCGCTTTCCTCTACAAATTAAAAGCACTCCTGCCTTTTCAGTGCCTACAGGCAAACAGGACCTCTACATAAAAGCATATCTATTATAACATTTTATCTGTCTACTCTAACCAACGGCGAAAGAGCTTCTCCTGATCTGGAGAAGTATAGTACCATTTTCTCATATTCGGATCCCATTTTGCTCCTAAGGCTTTTGCTTCATCTTTCTGTGAATAGGGGCAATTAATATAATATCGCTGATTTTCAACATTGGATACTGTCGGAATTGTTTTAGTTCGTTGATGGATATAAGTATCCTTATAATTTACTATACGTTCGAAAAAACTTATACATTGTTCTGCAGCACTACGATCTTTTAAAATTATAAAGTGAGATACCTCAGAATGAATGCCATCGTATGTAACGTCCTTAAGTACTTCCGCTTCAAAATCATCAATTTTTACAGGACCATACATGAATTCTGTGGGGGTAAAGTTTCCTGTGCTAATTATGACCATATTGTCAACCACAATAAATTTAGCATGGACATTTTTGTTAACAGCATACGTACATTCATGTTTACATTCCTGTAGTTCATCAACTTTTTTAATGAGTTTCTTATAGTTGACTTTGTTTTCTGGGACACGTTGACCGTGTGGATCACCGTTAGCATCAACATAGGTTTGGGAAAGGCAATACACCGGGATTCCCTCTTGGCATTTTTCAAAAACGTCATTAAATAATCCTGGCTGAAGTTCTCCTTCTATGTCTGCATAATTGTATGCAGCTAAGTGTTCGGCACAAATATATATCCTCTTCTCCGCATTCTTAATAATATTTGAGAGTTGTTTAGATATTCTGATAGGAGAGTCGGTAAAAAAAGGAGCTGTATAATTGTTACAATTCGGTTGACCCGCATCAATGCAGTTCATGTTGTAAATGAAATGTGGATTCGGATTATGCCATTGCTTCACAGGTGTGGAGTTAGCGATTAATTCATTAAAGAATAATTCAGAGCTTTTCCTGGTATTTGGAGTATCTTCAATAAAAAGTAGCAGTTCATCTTTGGAGACATCACGAACAGCAAGATTTGAAGATGTAAGTCCCGTAAAGGACCTACCATCGCGCATTTTTATGAATATAGATTTGGTATGCAAACTATAAGGAAGCGTTCCACGTGCAAAATGCTTAATACGTCGACTCCTTACAAAAGTATGTCCAAAAACATATAATGAATAATTTGTGTTGTTATAATTTATAATATCATCATAAACGAATTTAGCCAAATCATATTTTGTCACATCTTTATAAACCACTTCTTTTGTGTCCGGATTGATGATATTTTTTGGGTTTTTATCATCATAGCCTTCCAGAGGAATAGAAATTACTCGAATGGATATACCTAACTCTGCAAGAGACTTCATTTTACTATGAAGTACCCAGTTATCATATAAATATAAACACAGATTGATGTCAGTTATGTTTTTTGCTTCTCTATCAACGAAATTGAATAGTTCAGTTAATATTGGTTCACTAGACCCGTAAGTATAAAATCTAAAGTCATCTGAATGCGGTGAAAAAAAAAGTCTGTATCTCATATCGTTTCCTTTCCTAGTTATAATAATTGTACAAAATCCAGTTACTGCATATTATGCATCAATATCTCACTAATGTCCATGTAAAACGATACGCCATAAAAAACTGTGCAAGCAATGTCAACCGCTAGCGGTTGACGGCTTTTGCTTGTCGGGACACTTCCCAATCCCTTAGAACTACCCCTTCGGGGATGAACTGAATATGTGTATTTAATAGCTAACTGTATCCGGTATCTTTTCATATTATAATAATCCATTTTATTTGGATTATGTTATGTAATCACACTATTAAAGCTCATGATCATATGTACACCTCGGATTATTTTGAATAAAATTGTCTTTAGCGTACCGGAGGTAAATCACTATGAATTTTGATCTCCCAACTCCTTTTGATGATAACTGGAAAGAACCCGAATACAGTATACTGACTATAAACAACATCCATTTATTTATCGCTAGAGATGAACATGGCACAATATGGGCAGATGTGACAGACATAACAGCCAGAAAAAATATTATAGATTTTATAGATGCCAGCATCTGGACAACTTTCGCGGTCCTCGCACTATGTGAGACAGAAAATATTCCATGTGGCATGTTATATATGCGATTTATTATCAATAACTTATAAGCAACACAAGCGGATGATACAAGCGCCAACTCAACAAAGAAGCAATAAACCTATGCAACCTCCTGTCTAATAGATTTTTTAAAATGTGTGCTGAATAATACGCATCTTAAATATATAATAGTCCCCCGGTACTTTCTGAGTGGGGGACTATTAAATGTCTATTTCATATAGTACTACAAAAACATGGTAATTTCCTAACCAAATTCTCACTACCAAACATCTTTAATCATTCTATAGTTTCTTACATTCACTCGTCTTCCTCCAACACTGCCAACTCTTCCTTCAACTGCCTTATACTTTCTTCTAATCGCATACGCTTTAATGTCTTTAAATCATGATCTATTCTATCAGAAATCATACGAGGAAAAGACCATTTCCACATATTATAAGCCTTGACTATTTCTGCTCTCTCTTTATCTGAGATAGGCGCTTCCAAATCACTTTTTACATGCCTGCATTCCTTTTCCCATTCATAAAGATATATATTCATAAGACCTGTAATGCTATTATCAAAAACAAGGTTGATCTGACCTTCGTGACATTGTACTTTCAACCCATAATACTTTTCCATCGCAAAAAGTGCATACATTGCTCCAATTGGATTTGTAACAGCTGGTTCTGCTAATGCTGCTGGTTCGACGTCCAGAGCAACTGCTATTTGTTTAAGTAGTTCTGGTCGGGGTCTCCTTGTTCCTTTCTCGTACTGTTGTATTCTGCCACGATTTAATCCAACTTTTTCCCCTAATTCAGCCCGTGATAAATTCTTTGCAACTCGTATTTCTCTTATTCTGCTTCCTACTCTTTCAGCTTCCGTGCTCTCATTATGATCTTTCAGTTCTTTTCTAGGTATACTATCTTGCAGCATTATCGTTCCTCCTATTATTTCAATTATTGTGCTCATAATACTTTACTCTGTTTCGCAGCATATCATTCTTATCACCCAAATTGCTTTCCATATAAAAGATCTCCACATTCTTTCTCGCCGTCACACTCTCCCTCATCTCCTTCTTTGCCTTCCGGTACTCAGCATAATCCGATTTTTTCTGTGTCAACACTCTGGAATACTCTTCATTTAGCTCCCGGATTGTAGGTAGCCTCTCAGCCTTTAGCTGGTCAAAAGCCTCCTTCGCTGCCTTATGAAGTGTGAGCTCTTCCCGATGCTCTTCAAAGAATCTGTTGCTATAGCCAGACTTCCTATATGCCACATATGTGTCCTTCGTCTTCCGATAATTTACTATATGTTTCTTTAGGACCTGGATCTCTGCCAGACGTTTCTCTGCAACCTTGATCTTCGTATTGAGCTCATTAAAACGCGCTGTCGCCTCATCCGCAGCCTTAGACAGCTTATCCATGTCCGTAAGGTCATGTTCCCTAAGGTATAGGAACGTCTGCGACATCTGCTTCAGATTGTAGACAGTCGCCCACCTCTGATATGCAGGACTTTTCTTATCCTTCATGCGCTCTTCTATATCAATGAGCAGATTAAAACCTCGCTGTTTTTGTTTGGTGCCGCCTGAGCCTCCACGCATGCCGCTACTCTTCGTTATGGCTTCCGCAAGATCTGCTTCACTATATCCATCTCCCAGAGAACGGAAACGTATAAACTTATGCTGATTCTTTCCCCTGACAGCTATATTCTTCCCTTGCTTGATTTCATATCCCATTGACGAAAGAGTATTCAAAAGCTCCTCCATCGTCTTGGGGGACTTTCCGAGAGCAACATCAATGTCTTTTCGAATTTGTTCACGAACCGTCTGTCGCCTTGGATACTCCGTTCGTTTTGAGCGATCGTTATAGTTCTTTTTCTCTATGACGGAAAGTCCATGTTCAAAGCAGATCATATCGGAAAGGCGCTGCAATCCCAGGAATGAATACCAGCTGTTCTTGAACTTTCTCTGGCAGTTCAATGATGTCGAATTAAATATGATGTGGTTATGTATGTGCGCCCGGTCTGTATGCGTCGCCACAAAGAACGCGTACTTTCCTTTCGTGTACCGCATGGCAAGTTCATAGCCAATCTTATTCGCTTCTTCCGGAGTCACCTCACCCGGCTTAAAGGACTGGCGGATCTGATAGGCGATGACTTCATGCTTCTGCTTCCTGCCGGTAATCTTTTGATACTCACTCTTGGTGAGCAGG
>OCTX012266242.1_pt1 | contig 10886 bp, 12 predicted proteins | sample 1539691 | NCBI WGS metagenome assembly OCTX01 (sample SAMN02144231, study PRJEB22623) | gut metagenome | biome: sheep rumen | host: Ovis aries | place: New Zealand | reverse complement strand
ACCGGCGGGGATGATGGGCTTGGAAACGCCGTCGTCGTCAACGAACGTCCCGGACAGGGAGTACATTTCCACGCCGTCGCCGTTCCATCCGATGAAGCGCACGCCGGAGCCGCGATACTGGGTGTTGAGCTTGCCCATGTCGATGTTGCGGCCGTCGAACTGCTTGATATAGTCGCTGTTGTGGATCAACGCGCTTGCCACGTTCGGAGCCATCCAGATACGGTCAACATAGCCAAGGCCCTCATACACGAGATCAAAGATCTCGCGCATGTCGTCGTCGATCTTCGCGCCCGGCTGATCCCAGTTGGCGCTATTGGCACCGGGAGTGAAGAAGTTGGTAAAGCCGTAGTCGGCCACCATGGAGGGGGCAATGCCGCGGCCTTCGTTTGTGTAGTTGAATACCTGCAGCTTGCCGGTGAGAAGCACCTGGCGCACCATCCATTCATAGCGGCGCTGAATGGCCTTGCGCATGTCGGTCAGGTCGCGCGCAAGCAGGCGCTTTTCGCGCTCCTGCGGGGTCATCGCGCCAAGGATCTGCTCGCCGAAAACGCGTCCTTTCAGGTTGTCGTTCTCAATGATGCGCTCCGGTGCGATGCAGCAGAAGCCGATCTCGCGGGTCTCGTAACCGTCGCGCTCCATCAGAACGCCGCCGGTGCCGGGATGCACGGTCGGAGCCATGCGGCGGGTGCCCTTGCGGTAGTCATAGATGGCCTTGTCGTCCTCGACGGTGCCCGCGTCGTGGGCGAAGAAGTCAAACAGTGCAGAATACTCACGGGGCATCTGCTCGATGGCCGCGAGCTGTGCACGGGTGGAATAAATGTCAAGAGGCATGATAGTCTTGCTCCTTTCGTCAGATTGTCCGGCCTTATGCGCCGGTCACGGTGTTGGTGAAGGTGCTCGTGTTCTCCTTCTGGTCAAACACGATGCCCTGCTGCCGCAGAATGACCTTGTGGGCCTCGGTCAGCGCGGCGTCGGCGGCAAGGGTCACGCGTCCGGCGATAAAGCGCCCGGCGCGATAGGCGGCGGCGTCTTCTGCGGTCACGGTCGTGCCGCTCGCCGGGGCGTTGCCGGTGGCAACGTCCTCATTCAGCACGACAAGCTGGTTGGTGTTCACGATCTGCGCGGCGGCAGCCGGAGCCCAAAGGCCGGACGCCTTGCGGTACAGAATCGTGCCACGCTTGATATCGCCGTTGCCCGGCTCACAGGGAACGGCAATGACGTCCGCGCCCTGCGGATCGGCAAGAAGCTGGTCATAGCCGCTCTCGCCGATTTTCTTGTAAAGCTCGCTCATGTTGCTGCTCCTTTCTTAGTACATGGTGGCGTTGGCATTGCTCGCGTACTGCTTGGCGTACTCGGCAATATCCTTCGCATTGTCGGCAATCTCCTGCTCCTCGGTCTTGCCGGAAGTAGCCGCGGCCCCCGCCACGTTTTCGGCGGGCTTCGTTTCCTCCTTGCGCTGCTTCAGAAAGTCCGTGCCTTTCTTCCTCTGCGCCGCCACGATCTGCTTCTGGAAGTCCAAAGCGGAAGTGCCGTCCTTCTTGGCCTCCGCGGCCATTGCCTCATAGCCGGGAAGCGTCAGGGCGTCGATATCCTCCACCCGCTGACGCTCGGCTTCGATGGCACTCTGCCGCATCTGATCGAACAGGGCCGGGTTCTGCGCCTGGAGCTGTTCGGCGGTGAGATTGTTGAGATCCATTTGCTGTTGCTCCTCCTCGTTGTTTTTTATTTCAGTCGGCGCCCCGGCAACAGGAGTACCGTTACTGACGGATTCGGGCGGGGCAGGCTCTTCGGCCTCCTCGCTCGGCTGCTGCGCTTTCTGCACAGCGATCTGCTTCGGCACGGCCTGATACAGCCCGTGCATGACGGCCATGGTCTCGTCGCTTACGCAGGCAACCATCGGCATTTCGTCGTCTGGCTTTGCTTCCAGTATTTCATCGGCAAAGCCGTATTCCAGAGCTTCCTTTGCTGTAAACCACGTTTCCGCGTCCATCCACTTCTTGATCTGCTCGTCGCTCTGTCCGGTGCGCTGCGCGTAGAACTCCCGGCTTGTCTGCTCAATGTTGCGCAGTCGCTTGGCATAGTTTTCCAGGGTTTCCGCGCCGCCCCAGCAGCCGCCCCACGGGTTGTGGATCATGTATTCGCTGCCCTCTCCCATCTGCACCGTTGCACCGGGATAGGCGGCAAGGAAGGTCGCGGCGCTTGCGCAAAGGCCCTCAATGCGGACCGTGACCTTTTCGAAGGCCGCCGCCGTGAGGATTGTTCTCATGGCGATCGCCTGGGTCACGATGCCGCCAGGACTGTTGATTCGCAGCAGCAGGTGTGTTTTGCCGCTCTCCTTGATTTCCTTGATTGCCTTGTCAAAGTCGGCAGCGCTCTTGTCGTTCGGGTAGTTTTCCTTGTACCACTTCCCGTAATCCGGTACGATCTCGCCGTAAAGCATCAGCTCGGCTTCGTCGCTGTCAGCCGTCATACGCGGTGCACTGCACCGAATCTGAAAACACGTTCTGTCGGGCATTATTCGTCGTCCTCCTCGTCGTCATTTTTTGTTGGCGTCGCCTGCTTCGGTGCGTCTGGGTCAAGCCCCATTTCGCGCATCGCCTCAACCTCGCGCTTGCGCTGGCGGATGTTCGCGGCCCAGTCGTTGCCGTTATACTCGCTGGCCTCCTGCTCTTGGGTCGTGATGTTGTTTGCGATACGCAGCGTCGCAGCCTCCGCCTCTTTCTTCGGGTCGACGTGGCCCATGCTCGCGCCTATCCAACTGCACCCGCTCCATGCCTTGCGCACGGCCGGGTCATCGAAAAAACCGGGCGCTTCAATGCGTCCGGTTGCTACGGCTTCGGCAAGCCACTGCTCATAAACAGGCTGGTTGAACATGGTGTTGAAAAGCGTCCGATAGACGCGCACGGTGCACCAAAAGTCCAGCAGGGCCGCCCGCGCCGCGGTGTAATTGCTTTCGTATTTCTTGATGAGCTTTTCCTTCGGCACGCCCATGCCCGCCCCGATTACCATGAGCGTAGTGTTCACGAATGCCTCAAACTGGCTGTTGCTGCGCAGAGGGTTGACCGTCTTGACGTCTTTCCCCTCCGGCAGCTCGTAGACCGCGCCGGGTGCAAGCTCAATGCTCAGATCATCGTCGCTGATCTTTTCCTCTTCGTTTACGGCGTCCTCCATGCCCGGCTTGCCGTCGTCACCGTCCGTGACAATAAAAGCCGTCAGCATGGCGGAAACGACGTTTGCGGCAAGCTCTGCGTTCATATAACGGGAAAACTGCTTGATCGCCTCGATCTCCGCCGCCACAAACGGGATGCCGCGCCGCTGTTCCGGGCGCTCGTGCGTCATGATGTGCAGGATATTGGGGTATCCGGTTTCTTTTCCGAACGCCTCGATCCTTTGCCACGTCAATTCGCTGCTGTCGTTTCCGGCAAGCGGGCTGCGGCTGGCAATGTGATAGCGAATGACCGCTCCTGACTTGCTGATCTCCACGCCGTCGATGATGCGGCCGCCGCCTTCGACTTCCTTGCTTGCGCTTTCGCCGGAGGTGTCCGGCGTACAAATGCGGTCTGCTTCCAACAGGCGGATCGTCGTCTGATAGGGCGTCCGCTTGTTGGCCTCCATCCCGAACAGGGCGAACACGTCGCCGCTTACCAGCATGGACAAAAAGGCGAGCTGCTGCAGGCCAAAGAAGTTCTGCTGCCGTTCTGCGTCGCACATGGCGTTGTCGGCCCAAAGGCGAAACTCACGCAGGATATTTCGTTCGGCTTCCTCGCGCGCTTTGTCCGTCATACCAAGATAATCTCCGTCAATTTTTGGCTTCGGCTGAATGCCCCAGCCGACAACGGACGTTGAGAGCGACATCGGACCGCTTCGGCCGAGGCCGCCGCCTGCAAACAGGTCACGCGATCGCTGCCGCAGGGTAGAGGAAAACAGGTCGATATTGTCCTCCGCGTTTCCCGCGTCCACAATCCACCCAACAAGGCTGTTGAGCGTTGTGCTCGCCCCATGGCTCCCGTAGCTCATACGGGGCGCGGCTTTTTTGCTGTCGGTGGATTCCTGCTCCCGTTCGCGCTTGATGCGCTCCCGGTATGCTTCATTCCCCTTTTGGGGATTAAACAGGAATAAGGCGCGCTCCCGGAAAGTGGGGTCTTTACTGCTCATGCTCCATCACGCTCCTTACAAATCCCTGAATACCACGCGCTTCACGCGCGGCTTGCTCGTCCCGTTCTTTTCGTCAATGGCGTTTTGAATGTCCTGAATCTGCTTTAAAACAGCGTCCAGGTCGAAAGCTTGAAATTCCCGTGTACCGATGCGGTAATACTTTGCCTGCCCGGTGGCCAATGCTTTGTAGCAATCCTTCCATGCGGTCAGCATTTCCGTCAGCTCGGTCACGGAAAAAGCACTTGCGAGTAGGCTCATTCAATCAACTCCTCTATACCTGGATTCCCCGGCTCACAATGCGGCGCTGTTTCCGTCTGGTTTCTTCCGTCTTTGTGATGATTTCTGGCTCCTCAGTTCCGGACAAAGCTCTTTCGATCTTCTCAAAGTTCCAGTTGAAATAGCGGAAGGCTGCGCGCGCGTAGTTTCGGCAGTCAAGCGGCTCGTTGCGCTCGTATATCTTTTCCCACGCGATTACGCTTTGGCCGCTCCTGCGGTGGATGGTCATGCGCTCGGAGATCAGGCCCTTGAAGTATTCCATGTCGTACCCTGCGCGCTGGTCGATGGGAAAATGCATGATGGTCGGCCCCGGCTCCTTGCTCTCTGCTGTAGCGCTCGCGGCATACAAGATGCCCTCTTTTCCGGCGTCGACGCCAAGAACGAACTTTGTTCCCTCGTTTTTGCCTCCGCTGCGCTTCATGGGGCGACAGTAGGGTTTTCCTTCGCCGCCCTCGCCCTTGATGGGCCATATCCGGCGGCTTGCGCGGCGCGCGCATTGCTTGTATATGTCCTGTGTGAAGTGGCCGCCTGAATCTATGAACGTCGCAAGGATGCGCATTTTCATGCCGTTTCCGAGCTTCCATTCACGGTCAAGCAACTCGTCCACTTCCTGCCATACGCCGGGGGCATCTGCTCGGCCTGGAATAATGCCGCGGCTGATGCCCCAGCTCTGTTCGCTGCGATCCCATCCGACAACCTCATACTCCAGACGGTTATCCTGCGTATCTATTCCCATTGTCAGGACAAGCACACCCGTCGGCACTTCGGCGTCGTAGTGCTCGCGACGGTTATACAGCTTTTCGGCGAGGCCGCTGCTCTCCCGGATCTCCCACGTTTCGCCCAGGATGGTGTTATAAAAGGTTTTCAGCTTTTCAGCGTCCTTGTGGGCTTTGAGGAATTTCCACACGATATCTTTCCAATCGCTCCACGGGCTCATGAAAGCGTTCAGTCGAAAGCTGCGGATCCCGTTGTTGAGGGCTTTCGGATTGTTGCTTACCCATTTCGCGGGCAGCCGTTTAGCTTCAAATTCTCCGATATCGCGCTTGCATACCGGGCAGCGCCAAGCTACGGACTTCACGAGGTAGTCCTCGTCGCCGCGCTCGTTCTTGTAATCCTCTTTCTCAAAATGGATGTCCTGAAAGCGGATAAAGCTGTAGGTGTGACAATGAGGGCATTCCGTGTGCCATTCCTCTTGTGTCCCGTTCATGTAATCCGTCTCAATCTTGCTTTTCCCCTTTATGGTCGGCGTGCTTGTTTTGACGATCTTTCTGTTATGGCGAAAAGTCTCGGTACGGCGCTCTGCCAATTCCTGCGGGTCGCCCTCTGTCCCCGCACTGGGCGGAAAACGGTCGGTCTCGTCCATGAAAATATAGCGGACGGGCTTTGACGAAAGGTCTGCCGGAGAGTTGGCCCCGATAATCGCAAGACTTCCGCCTGGGAATGTTTTCATCGTAATGGTGTTCCCCGCGTCGCGCCCGCGCGCCTTATATACCTTATCGCGCAGCGTCGGACAGGCGGAGATCATCGGTGCGATTCGCCGTTTGCTGTAGTCCTCGGCGACCGTGCCGGTAGGCTGTATATACAGCATCGGGCCTGGGTCATTGTCGATGGCGCAGCCCATCATGTTCAGCTCAATTTCGCTCTTGCCGACCTGGGCACTTGCCATAATCACGATCTGCCAAATGCCCGGCTGCGTAAAGGCGTCCATGATTTCCCTTTGATACGGCGCGCGATCTGTGCGCCACGCGCCCGGCTCCGCGCTGCTCTCGGAAACCAGCACCCGGTTTTGGTCAGCCCACTCGGAAACGGTCTGTGTCGCCGGCGGCCGGAACATGGCGAGCGTGTACCGCGCCAGCTCCGATAAGGCGCTCACTCCTCGTCCTCCTCGCTTTCTTCATCGCCGCTCGGATCTGCCGCATAATCTGGCAGCGGAGTATCGGCGATCTCGTTTAGCACGCGCCGGATCCCCTCGTCAATCACAGAAGAAATCACTTCCTGATTTTCGATCATGCGCAGCTGTGGTGCTAAGGTGGTCGGCAGATGCAGAAGGTTTTGTGTGACAGTTGCGGCAATATCGCCCCACAGCTTACGCACATCCTGCACATCAACAAGCTGACCTCGCATCTTGTCAACTTCCAACTCGGTTTTCTGCATTTTCACGGCTTCATGCCGCGCCTTAACAAGATCCAGGTCGTCCTCATCGCCCGCTTCGTTCTCGACGTTGTATTTCACCCATCGCTGAACAAAAAGAGCGAGGTCGTATTTCCCGCCCTCGCTCTCAACGAACAGTTTTTTATTATCCGGCAAATCTCTGTCGATATCGTGAAGCCGCCGGTAGGTATAGCCCGCTATGTTTGCGAGCTCTTTTTTGGTCATGCTTTGAGCCATGCTTATCCACCTATCAGCCTTTGAAGCTCGTGCTCCATGCGTTTTTCCAAGTAAGCCTTGATATCAGCTTGAACCTCGCTTTTGCTTCGGTTGGTTGGCATCTGCGCTACAGAAATGCCGACCACTTTCAGGATCGGGAAGCGGCCTTTCCCGGCTCTGGTGAAGGTCAGGCCGCCAAGCTTCGAGCCAAGATTGCGAAACGGTGCTTGCCCGCCGTAGCTGTCCATCTGCTGCGGAAGGGTGCTCTGCCCGGATTTTACAATGCGTGCCTTGACGCGGTATCTCCTGCGCAGGCTCGCCCAACCGTGAGCGCCGCCGCTTGCGCCAAAGCCGCCGCCAATGCTTTTCCTTGGCCCGGAAATGGGAATGACGCAGCCTGTTCCGCCTGCGCCGCTCGTCACGGTCGCACGGCCTACGGCTTTCCCCACCTCACCCGGCTTGATGTAGTATTGCTTTGGCAAATCCTCTTTCAGGATTTTTCTGACATGCCCGCCCGTCCGCTGGAAGATACCGTACATGACCTGGTTGACGCGGGCGGGCGTAAGCGCACTTTTCAGGCGGTCGATCTGCGCGTCAAGTTCTGAAGCGTCAATATCAAGGTATATTCCGCCTGCCACGTTCTCGCCTCCCGCCAATAAAAAAGGCCGTCGCAATACGACGGCCTTGATCCCCTTCCGCATCGTGGCGGATGGGATAAAAAAGGACGGCCAAGTTTCCTTGTCCGTCCACAGCACGGGGCCGAAGCCCCTTAAAACAGGTTTTTGCTCAGTCGCCGTCTTTCTCTACCTCTGGCGATGGTATCATTTTAGCATATTGCCCTTGTCATTTCAACACACCCGCCGCAAATTATAGTGTTATTCAGCCGAGAATATAGTTTTCCTGCCATTTCACGGCCTCCATACAAGGCGCGTCCTGCACGGCACGGCGCGCCCGTTCATAGCCCCTGCGCGTCAAATTAAGCTCCTGCCGGATCTCCGTATCAGAGAGCTTCATGACGTATTTCATCATTACGAAAGCCCGCATACTGCGGCTCTCAATGCTGTTCAGGATCTTCTGTGCGCGGCGGAGGGATCTTGCATACTCCCTGCACTCCTCGATCTGCGTTTTCTGTATGTCGTCCAGGATGGAGAGCGGACTGTCAATCCCCTTCGGGCCGCCCCCGCCGGGAGCGCCGGAAAGGCTGGCCGTAATTTTCAGCATTCGCCCGTATTGCCACTCGCGAAGCTCCTCCGTCCTCATGACCTGCTGCATGGCGGAAAACACTTCCAAAAGCGGCGGGATGTCCCGATTCTGAATTTTGACCGGGCGCACCGTCCGGACAAGGCTTTGCGCGTCCGGTCCGTTGATCGTGACGTGATCGCCGGTGTCGCTAACTGCAAAACCATAATCCACAAACAAGCCATAGACGTTTGCTTTGACGACTTGGGTTTCACATGTGATCTTTACCTTGCCGACCGTGTAGCTCGACGCCTTGTCCTGACTTATGGTGATTGTTTCACCGCTCGGAAACCGGAAATAGGCGTTTTTATCATCCGCATCTGTGCATGTCATGGTGAGCACGTCGCGCGGAAGAATGCTGTCCCGGTTCTCGTAGGCACGCTGCTGTCTTTCTCTGATTTCCTGCTCTGTCATGTCCGTTCCTCCTTGAAATAGCTTCATTGTTCGATCTCGGCAAATCCCATTTGGCCGCTTCCGATAGCCGTCAAATAGCCGCCTGTCATATTCAGGATCTTGTTCAGTTTAAGTCCCGGTCCTGCTTTTGTCGAAAGATGCTCCGTTTTTGACACGATGTATCGGCACAGATCAATACTTTTCGGGTTTTCTTCTTTTGGCTGCTCTCCTCCGACCATCCGGTAAAGGCGTCGTGCGTCCTCTACATCATCAAGTTTCTCTCTCGCCTTGCAGTAGAGGTCTCGAATCTGTTCCCGAATCTCCGCAACAGTTGGCAGCCATTTGCTTGTTGTTGTGAGCTGCATAAAGGCGAGCATGACGATATCCGCCGGGATATCTTGCAGTCCGAAAGCCCATGTTTTTACAAGTGTCACCTTTTGATCGTGGTCCATGTTCTTGAAGGCATAGCTGAAATTTGCTTCTGCAATGCCGAGAAGATAATTGGCATCCTCAATCGTCACAGTTACCACCTCCCATTAAACCCACTTACAAGACCTTTTGTGCCGCCATATGGCGCGTTCAAATCGACGAGGCCGCCGCCCTGCGGACGCTCCGGCTCCTGTGACTTTCCTCTGCTGCGCCGCGCCTTGCTCTCTTCAAAGCGCTGCTCCGAGAGCTGCACATCAGCCATTGACCGCAGTCCTTCCCGCTGGTAGCGATTCAGAATGCCGCGTATGTAGCTCCAACTTACCTTTCCTTCGCTTGCGGCAATGTCCATCGCGTGAATGACAACATCTGCCCCCAGCGATTCCGTAAAGTCTTTCAGCCCTGCTATGGCCATTGGCGACGGGTAGCTGGCAAAGTGGTCCATGTAAAACGACATGACCTTCCCCAGTTCCGGATTGTCAAGCGGTTCCGCCGCCGCGGGCGCGCCCTTCTCCTCTTTTGGCTCTTCTTCCGGTAGTGGAGGTATATTTGCGTTTGTATTTACGTTTACGTTTAGTTTGTTTTTAATAAAGTGTTCGCCTGCATTTTCGCAGTCGATAACGACAGGATCACCTACACCATCGCCTACAGGATCACCTACAGGATCACCTACAGGGTCGGGTGCAAATTCGCAGGTGATAGGCTCTTGCTCATACATGATCGGCTGCATTTTTGCTTCCGATTGCTCGTTGACCGGCTGCGTTTTTGCTGCCGATATTTTTTCTATCGGCTGCGTTTTTGCTGCCGATTGCTCGCGCTCCTTGCGTTCGGCTGCGTTTTCGCTGCCGATGCCCTGACCGCCTGCGTTTTTGCGCCCGGTCATTTCTTCCGCTGTAATATCGGGTGCGATTTTGTACCCGATCTTGCGGAGATAGTAAATGCGGTACACGGGATCGCTTCTTCTCCCGTCGCCTTTCTGGAAATCCAGCAGGCCCCTTTGCTTCAAACTGTTACGGGTGTTGCGGATAGCCCTTTCGTCAAAGCCTGTCCAGCCGTTCAACTCCACATTGCTCACAGGGAAATAATCATCGGGCCACTCGAAATTCTCCGTCTGCCTTGCGAGATCATTCGCGCAATGGAACAGCCCCAGGTAGAATATCCGCTCGTAGCTTGTCAGTTTATTTCTTCTGGAATAATCCATGAAGAGATTGAATTGCTCTACAAAATTGACTTGGCTCATGGTGTTGGCTCCTTTTTTTGTCAATCTGAACGCGGCGAAGGTGTGCTGTCAACGTCGATATTCCTCCGGGAAAGCTCCTCCCGGAAAGCGGCCTTGACATCCTCGCTGCAATGGCTCATAGCGTCCTCCCAGGTAGGAAAACGCCGGTGCTTCTTGAAAAACCGGTTCTGGTAATAAAGGCTGTCTTTCTCATGCGGCTCTTCTGGCTTGTGCATAGCCGCACAGATACGGCAGCAGCCGGGCCGAGGCGGTATCAGCTTGATTTCCTCAACCATAGTGCCCCTCCACCCATGTCTTTTCCCTTACCCGGAAGATCCGAATACCGTAATACTCTTCATAGCGCACGATCACGCAGCCTCCAAGTTTCGGGTGCTCACGTACAATGCGGCACAGCTCGTAATCCTTGGCGGCAAGAACGCCGTCTTGATCGTTTTGCTCGCGCAGGAGATACACGCGGTAGCCCTCCAGGGAGAAGCCGCATTTACGCGCCGCGGTGCGCAGTGTCTTGCCGATAAAGCTGCTCTTGTCGACGCCCGCCCCATACAGAGGCTTTATGCTTTTTCCCATTTCCTCACCTTGCTTATCCGTTCCGTAGTCTTCTCTGTCCACGGCAGCCGCACGATTTTGTGCGTCCGTGCCGCAGGTTGTTCCCGATCACGATGCACTCGCGGCCGCAGCCGCCAAAGGCCGGGTCACAATAGCAGCGCCATGTCGGTTCACTGTGTCCGTCGTCCGGGCGTTTCGGGCGGTAGCTTCCCTCGCGCCCCTTCACAACCAGGCATCCGAAGCG
>OCTX012220891.1_pt1 | contig 10888 bp, 8 predicted proteins | sample 1539691 | NCBI WGS metagenome assembly OCTX01 (sample SAMN02144231, study PRJEB22623) | gut metagenome | biome: sheep rumen | host: Ovis aries | place: New Zealand | reverse complement strand
CCCACGAGCCCGTGGAGCAGGAGGCACAGATCCGTCTGATGGAGAAACTGAAGAACCACCACGGCCGCAACAGCGTGCTCGTCGTGCGTCCTGCCGATGCCGAGGAGACCACCGTCTGCTGGCGTATGGCTATGGAGAACACCCAGACACCTACGGCGCTCATCTTCTCGCGCCAGAACATCGACATGCTGCCCGCCGGCAACGACTACACACAGGCTACCAAGGGTGCCTATGTCGTCGCCGGAAGCGATGCCGACTACGATGTCATCCTGCTGGCCAGCGGCTCTGAGGTGTCTACCCTCGAGGCCGGTGCTGCCCTGCTGCGCCAAGACGGCGTGAAGGTGCGCATCGTCAGCGTGCCCTCCGAGGGTCTGTTCCGCTCGCAGTCGAAGGAGTATCAGCAGAGCGTGCTGCCCGCCGGCAAGAAGAAGTTCGGTCTCACCGCCGGTCTGCCTGTCACCCTCGAGGGTCTCGTCGGTGGCGACGGTTGCGTCTGGGGGCTGCAGAGTTTCGGCTTCTCCGCTCCCTACAAGGTGCTCGACGAGAAACTGGGCTACACCGGACAGAACGTCTACGAGCAGGTGAAGAAACTGTTAGGTTAATTGACAATTGACAGTTATGGAAATCAAGACCATAGGCATAGCCAGCGACCACGCTGGCTATGCTCTTAAGCAGTTTGTCAAGCAGTACCTCGACGAGAAGGGCATGGCCTACAAGGACTATGGCACCTACAGCGAAGAGTCGTGCGACTACTCCGACTTCGGTCATGCCCTGGCCCGAGGCATCGAGGATGGCGAGGTGTTCCCCGGCATCGCCATCTGTGGCAGCGGCGAAGGCATCAACATGACGCTCAACAAGCATCAGTCCATCCGTGCCGGCCTGTGCTGGATACCGGAGATAGCCCACCTCATCCGCCAGCACAACAATGCCAACGTGCTGGTGATGCCCGGCCGTTTCATCGACGAGGCTATGGCCCGCAAGATCATGGACGAATTCTTTGCCACCGAGTTTGAAGGCGGACGCCACCAGCGCCGCATCGACAAGATTCCTGTCCAATAAGAACTATCTGGAAACATTAATAGAAATGGCGGACTGTCAGACGACAGTCCGCCATTAATCATATCCAGATTGAGCCATACATGTTCATCCTCGAATCGCACATTAACTCTAACTATTCCGTTTTCATCTTGATAAATCAAGATTAGAAAAAGTAAAAACAACGAGGACAAGCCCGATTTCGAAAAAAATGTGGAGCGAGGTCGAAGAATACAAACAGCAGGAAGCGCTATGGCAGAAGCAAGGTTACAGACTTACGGACATTGTGAGGAATAACGAAGGAGTATGGATTTCAACAAAAGTGTTCTACATCATTGGCTCTCTTTCCCTTCTGTCAATCATAACAATTGTGATGGAGATTGTTTTTTACGTGTACTTCCGATGGATTCAATAGCCATGATATTACGGAATCGCCCTGTTGTTCTTTACACAGCAGGGCGATAATGCTATTATCTTCAATTACAACGAACTATTAATTATTTTCAATTATATATGCTATCAAATTCCTCAATTCCGACAAAGGATGTTTGGGGAATGAATAGTCATATTCCCTTCCTTCAGAGAGATTCATGGTCAGCCCCTTAGTAAATGTCTCGTCATACGGGTCTTTGAACCACCCTTTTTTATTGTCTTCAACAACAAGATTCTGCCGTATTGCATATTCAAAAACGGTAGCATCACGAGTTCCCGTAGTACCTCGTTCTTCAAACTGACCTTTTACACAGAGCGCAAGATCCTGCTTTATAAGATGCATAGTCAAGATGTAGTTCATGCCACCCTGACTGCGAGCACTCTTGATAATGCTATATACATATTGCTTATTATATTGGGTCGTTCCATTACTTACCTCTATCAAGCCTTGTTTCTCGCCAAGGCTTTCATGTATACCGTCGATAGTAATCTTCGTGTCATTCATCGGCATTACATCTTTTTTCAGGATGGGGAAAGTCTGGACAAAGCACATGGCACCAGAGGTGTCTTTCTCGAATGACAAAGCTCCCTCAGGATCATCGGGAAGGGTCGCCAGCAATTCGTACTTCTCTGGCAGCTGCAGCGTCATGACTTCTTCTGGCTCTGCTGCCGATTTCATTTCAAGAACCTTCATCAGTTTCTTTGCAATCAACTTTGAACGTTTCGGAATTTCTTCCTCGCAGAAGTCAAAGTACTGCTCAATGGCTTTGAAATAATGATCTCTGGTCAAATCCTTCTGGTCACTCCATACACCGTAAAAGAGCGACATCGGTTTGCCCATATAGTCGAAATAGTCACCAAGGAGCATCTTCCTGCACATGTCTGCAAAGCCTTCCTCTCCTTGGTAAATGGAATAGATCTTCTTTTTTCCATGGATCGCCTTCACCAAATCGGGATTGCCTTTTGCTGGATTGGTAAAAGCAAAATAAAACGCTTGTAAGTAGGAATCGATATATCTCTGGCTCCGGCGAAGCTTTTCCCTGCAGAGATATAAACCTCCGGGCCAAACGGCATAGTTGCCGATTGTGTGACACAGTTTGTAAAATGCCCATGACCTGTCAAGCAGGTCGGCAGACGGACGGAAATTCCTAAGTCCTTTGAAATTATCGCCCAAAGGGAACCCAAGCAGCATAAGATAGGTGTTAACCATATCTGCCTCATAGTCGTAATGGTCAAAACCGTCATAGGTAATCCCAGGCCAGGCATCTGTGAAGGCAAGTGCCATAATAGCTTTCATAATACTTGTCTTCTCTGGAGAAAAAGCATATCCTCCACAGTTTCCATACTTCTTGTCGTCCCGCAGGTCATGGAAATCGAATGAGACCAGTTTCAAGATATCGCCATCAAGCCTGTCCTTGATAAAGTCTCTTACAAACTTGGTGGCAAAGGCATCCGTAACCTTCGATGCCTTGTCTTTTTCCAGCTCCTCCTTGTATTTATCTCTTCTCTCTTTGGGTGATAGCGTCTGTTCGTCTCTTTTAAAATGCTCGCATTCTCCTCTGAGAACATTATTGCGAAAGTCCTTTTTCTGAAGTTTCCTACAGCCTTCACCTCTGCTGTTAATGCCGTCGGTGAAGATACAGCCTTCGCAAACTGTGTTCTCCGGCCCGTTCCAGTTGAAGTTATCCTTATCCTCGGAGAGCTTGGGCAGATAGTCACCTGCAGGATCAACAATAAAGCCGGCCTTTGAAATGTAATACGGCTTCTTGTCCTTCTCAGCATAGAAGAAGTCAAGAAGGACCTCATCATTCCAGTGCAGACGGTTGAAAATCGGTGGGAACAGGATATCGCCGTTTACGCTTGCCAGCCCGTGCATATAGAGCGTCGGGTGTTCCTTTGTCTTCCGTATGGTGTTGCCAATAATGAAGAGTCCCTTTCTTACCTTGAACACGTCATTGAACCATACCTTTAATACCTCGGACCCGTCTTTGCGGAGGATATTCTTCTTGTTGCCAATCTCACATTTGAAATACCCTTCGCCACAACGCTCGACATAGTTGTATTTAAACTCGCTGACAGGATTACCATCTTTATCGATGAGTCCCCATTTTAAGGTGCCCGTATCGTCACGATGGGTACCAACAGCCACACCATCGATACATTCACTCATGAAATTGTATTTCGTCATCATTCAACTCCTTTCATCTTCATTGAAATCCATCCTTCATCTATACAGGCGCAGTTGCCGACACTGAAACGCTTATCCAATTCAAGGGAAAGACATTGCTCGTAATACTTTTCCATGGGCAGGGCAATGTCGCCGCTGTCATTGTCATCAGGACTTAAACGGTAGAATACTATCTGACCATACTTATTGTCATCATCAGGCTTTGTTATACCCTCGAAATACAAATGGTATCCTTTCTCGGAAAGCAATGGCTCTACATGATGAGATAGCGCATACTTCATTTTCTCTACGGCAATGTCGTTAAAGCCGTTTTCAAGAATGAGTATTTTCTCCTTGAAATTCATGAGGCCATAAACGGCACGGAAAATATACTGTTCGTCTAATCCTATAGCTGGGGGGATTTCCATCGGTTCATATTTGTTTTCAACATCTTCTTCATTGTGTGAGAAGAATATCATAAACTTATGACTCATGTCATGATAGAGTGTGCCAAAGGGAACAAAGACTTTCGCTCCACACTTTGGACACGTCCATGTGAAAATCTCCTCATTGAAGATTTTCTTTCTCAGTTCTGGGTCAAGGTCAACATTGACGGATGACCAAAACCCGAACGTGCCTTCTGCATGGCACTTCGGGCAGGTGATTTTTTCTTCGCAAAACTGTGACATATTCTGAATCTTTTATTTATCTACTCTTGCTCTGTTCATGACAATAGTGTCCTCTACGGGAGCACCCATTGTCCAGTACTTATAGTTATCAACATAGAGATAGGGATTATAGTATTTCCCCCAGTGCTCCTTGATGCCAAACCGGCGCTGCATGTCAATGAAATACAAGAAATCTTCTTCTGTCAACGGGCATTTGCCGCGGACAATATACTCATGAGGACACCAGGGCATCGTCTTGGCAAAAGTCCATTCACAACGGGAAATCATAGAACGGATCCTTGCCTTGTCTAGGTCTGCCGCACCATAGAGGTGGACTTTGAGTTTTTCCACAATCCGTTCCCCTCTGTTCTTGATAATCTCCATACTTCTGTCAATATACCTGTTGGCCTCTTGGAAGAAGCGCTCTTTGTTGGTATATCCCCCTCTCCACCATGTGTACCCCTTAGATGCTATAACAGGAACATAATCTCCGTCAACGTAATACTCCAGAAGATTTCCATCAATGAAGCGCTTCCAGCCTTCTTCACCATAGAATGGCAAGAAATCTTCTTTGTTTAGTTCAACCAGTTCTTGTAAATCCTCGTCTGCATCAGGCATTTGCATCATAACCTTATACAAAGTTGCAAGAAAACGGTCTTCATAGTCACGCCATTCGTCGTGGCATCCTCTATGTTTATTGATACTCCATTCACCAATACGCTTATCGGGAAGAACTGTCATGTTGCCAATAGTATGAAATGATGACTGGAATGACCGAATCTTTACAGACAATTCAGAAGGAGGATTCCATTTTGGAGTGAATTTATCCTCCCAGGGGTAAGAGAAAAATGTAGCAGATGAATTCATAGTATCCCCACGCATTTTTCCATCACCACTATTATCTATTGTCAGGTTGGGCCATATCTCACCAAAGACTAAGCAATAGATTGCCCTCATCAGATTACAATCATCAGCGTCAAACTTTCTTTCTGGGCACCCATACACTTCATCCTTTGCCAATTTCTTTAGATCAAAATCGACAAGTCGTTCAATGTCCCCTACAAGATAGGAGTTAATGAAATCCTTAATGTATGCTAATAAATCTGCATTCATACTTACTCCAAAAAGTTCCACTCTTTTAATTTCTTGTTTGCAAGCCCATGTCCTTCCTTGTATGCCTGACGGTAGTACACCTTGGCCGCTTCAAGGTCTTTGTCAACACCCCATCCGTGTTCGAAGAACTCACCTACGCGGTAATGCGCATATGGTAATCCACATGCCTTATAGAGTTCGAAGGCACGTCTCAAATCCTTTGGATAACCCTAACTGCCTTTACGCAGAATATCAGCTAGATTACTCCGTGCGAGGTCGTTTCCGTTTTCAATAGCCTGCTCGTACCAATATACAGCAGTTTCAATGTTAGGCTGAACACAAACACCATCCTCAAAGAACGTACCAATGTCATTCATAAGGTTGTCATCCATGTCCAGGTCTTCTACATGCCCATCTTTGATACACTGAAGGATGTAAATAACATCATCGCGGTTCCATCCGTGTCCCTCGGGACTGTTTGAATAGTCCAGAATGAAGTGTTGATAGTTTACGGGAATCCTAATGGTTCTTCCCTTGCCAGTGTTCAGAACGGCTACTTTCTGCTGCATATCAATACGTTTTAGTGTTTAAGCAATATTTCTTTTAATCTTGATCGTCAGATGCACCTGATACTCAGGATGTGCCTCTTCATTTATCTTGCTGATGCGACATTCGAAAATGTCAGTCCATCCCATTTCCAGAATCGAGGCGACGGTCTCGTTGTCCTCACGTGGCAAATAACCAATGCGATAATCCTCACCGTCCTCCTCGTTGTGATACATCACAGCAACTGCATCTAGGTCGTGACGGTTTTCCAAGTCACGCTGCAATTGCAGCACAGTGCCAACCTTCAGCTTTACGCAATAAGGTGCTACGGAAAAAGAATTTGCTGATGCTGCACCATATCGACGATATGTTATCATTACACGTCTGCTTTCACGCATGGCCTTGATAATCGACTTTAGATAGGTGTTGCCAGAAGGTATTGATTCCAATAATATACGGTTTTGCACTCCCACGTTTTCATCCAGCATATTACCCACACTAAGAGTGGAAAATAACCAGTTCGCAACGCTGTCATCATTTAACACCTCTTTATTATATATATAATAGCGGTAACCATCTTTACGGTCACATTCGATGATAACACCAAACATATCCAAGATGGCATCACGATGACGATTAAAAGTAGTTCGTGCAAACTCCACACCACCGCTTTCCTCGGTACGACACCATTTCTCGTTAATCTCTGCAAAGGTAATCTTCCCTGCTTGATGGATGGTCTCTATCAGCCAGATATATTCCTTGAATAGGGTTGGGATCTTCATCGCCTTTCCGGTTTATTTCCATTCCAAACGGTTCTCTATATCATTCCATGACTCTGCATTGAAGATATTCATATATTTGTTCAACAAGTCCAATCCAACAAGAACACGGTCTTCAGTGTCTATGCCTTTCTCATCTTGCTTTATTGGACGGGTTTCTATCGCTTCTCCGCTCTCGTTATATACCGTATAGTTGTCCTCATCCAAGGTGAGATACAGGTTTTGCTTATCCATCACCAGTTTGTCCTTACGCCCGTTGTTGTATTCGGTGAAAGAGTAGTTGTTGGGAGCCTGCAAGCCAGGGGCCCGACTTCCGGCAATGTCATACAGCGTTTTCAGGAAGATGTCGTAGTTGAAACCGAAGTTGAACTCCGTCATCATCATAATAACCTTGTACGAGTTGCGACCCTGCTTTTGATGGTTCCTCCAGTAGTACTTGCCGAATCTGTTGGGAACCATGGAAGCGTATTTGACAAGATAATATCTGACCGGCATTTCCTCGGCATCTTGCAGATATTCTCTGGAAATGGTGTCTAACTTCTCGTTGGTGAATACTTCGTGCTTTTCCAGAAGACGGAGCAGTACATCCTTTAAACCGTCAATCTTACGGCTGGGACTGAAGATTGAACGCCAGACACCCATATATGTACGTGGGTTTGCCGTACCTATCTGATAGCGCCAGCCGTCTTCTTCAAAGTAGTCATCGATGGATAGCATGGCCCTGTTGATACAGGACAGGTCGCAGTCAAACAGGCTATATACACGATTACACCAGTCCACATGGGAAAGGCCGACGGCTCCTATATAGCCGTTGAGGAACTTGTGGTCTTCCAACTTATACAGCATCTCTGCCTTATCGGGATTGTTCTCAGTCCAAAGAAGCTTTTCGGCTTCTTCTTCCATCTGACGCGACTGGAATCTGGCCCTTCCTTCCTCGACCTGTTCAACAATACCTTTCAGGATAATCTTGTCTACCTGTAGAAGCAGTTCTTTCATGAAGTCGGAGCGTAAGGTGTTCGATGAATTTCTTACCAGATTATTCACGATGCGCAAGCGACGACGGAAAACGGTGTCGGGGATGTCATGCTGATGCTCCAGATAAATCAGAAAGCAATACAGCAGGATTGTGCGACCCAAGGGAAACATAGGCCTCAGACCGTTCTTCCGTCCATAGCATTTACAACATTCGCTAAACAAATCGGGTATGGTGTCGTTCTCATCTCTCTTCTCCAAAGAGATCTTCCTTTCTTGATAACCGTCGGCTGAGATGTATGACTCAAAGAACGTCTTCACGTCAAGTTTGCCTGTGTCATGATTCTCCCTGTCTTTCCAGACCCAGAGGTCAAACCACTTCTCTAACAGCTGCATGTTCTCTTTCGCGTCTGGGCAGGTGGGTGAGAACTGGTGGTCTATCATGTCAAAGTCATCCTCTATTTCAAGCGTTCCGTTCCGGTAACTGATAATATCACTGATAAAATGAATGTAGCGCAGAAACTCGTCATCGGTGACTTCATCGACTCCAGAATTACCAGTGCCGCTGTTACGATATGGCCACAGGAGGTCTGTCCACTCGCGATCTATCTTCGTGGAGATTCTTTCGGCCAGGGCCGCGACGGTCTTCTGCTCTTCTCCCGCTGCAGACAGGGACACCTCCTTCATTTTCAGCTCCAGCTCAGCCTTGAAATGCTCGAAAGGACTGAGGGGCTTACCACGGGAGTTCATCTTGAAATACAGTTCGTCAGTAACGCCCATCTGGTCGAGGGGAAGGAAATAGAAGGTAATGGCATCACCTGTCAGTTTTTCCCATACACCACTGGTGGATTGGAACTTTTCGTGGATAGCATCGAGCATGACAAGCATCGCCTGTACGGTGGGGTCGTTTTCCCATTCGAGCAAGAACCATGACTGGTCATTTATCTGCTTCGACAAGCTTGGGAGACTGAAGTCCGGCTCAAACATGACCAGATGGTCGCAGAACTCCCGACTGCTGATGCGTGTCTTATAAGTGAACTCTTTTAGGAAAGCCCACTGCTCTTCTGGAATCTGTTCGTGCATGGCTATGTAATAGTGCAGCAGGAACAATGTAGTCAACCGCTGCTGACCATCCAAGGGGATGAGCCTTTTTTCTTCCACATTGCCATAGATAAAGTCAAGGGTGGTGTGCTTGTCGTTTACGACAGCATCATAGAGCACTGCCAGGAAACGGTCTCTTATGCGCTTTACTTCCGGGGCTTTTCTGCCTTGTGCATAGTCGCGCTGGACAATCGGTATGACAATGCCTTTGACGGCGTTGTCGGCCTCTGTAGAGGTGAAGATATCTCGAAAATTATGGGCTGATGTGATCATAGCTGAATCTCCTCTTTTAGGTAATTATGCAGTACTTCATTCATTTTCTCTATATAGATCCTGCGGTCCTCCGCACCCCAGAAATGGAAGCTCACCTTGTCTTGCTGCTCTGAGGTATAGTATTTCAGGAAAACCATCTTCGTGCAGTATGGTATATACAAGCCCTGAGAGTCCATTTTGATAATAGCTCTCCGCTTTGCATCGAAAAGTCCGTTGCTGAGTGCGGAATTGGCCGATGCCTGAAGAAGGGCCATATTGGACAGGGAGTGAACATATTCCACTGCTTCGTTTTCCTCGGAAAGCAGATGGGTGATATGGTCGGAGAGTTCGGTAAACTGGACATCGGTTAAACGCTCGCTGTCAATGGCCTTTCGGATTTCTTCAAGCAGCAGCGACACTTCTCCGGCCTTCTCTCCTTCTGCCATACCTTTCACGGACTCGATATGATGCCCAAGCCATTCTTTCCATTTCTCCTGGGTGTTGAGCTTTAATGAGTTCTGGGCATGGATATGTTCAAGGCTCCAGTTATCCTTGCCTTGCTTGTTGAACTCTTTGAAGGGGAACCTGGCACCGCCATTGTTCTTCATCAAAGAGACAACGTTGAACAGGAGGAGGATTCTGGTGACAGCATCATAGTCGTTGTCATAGCTGAGTTCGCTATACGGCTTCTTGAAATTTATACTTGCCTTGATGCGTTCGTCGAGCAGATCTTCCATTTCTGACTTCCTAAGATTCTTCGTCTCATTCATCAGGACGTCGATGGTGGTGTACCGCGATGCTACCAGATACCCGATCTTATGGTATAGATTTCCTTTCTTATACCACTCTTTCAAGCGGTAATAATACTGGGTGATCTCTTCCCAGAGCTTTTGCAAATCTTCGTTCCGTTTCTCACTGAAGAAGAAGAACGTGGCGTACTTGTCACGGCTGTCTGTCTGACCACCTGCCATGAAATCAAAGACAAGCTCGATTCTCGTCGGATAGGATTCGGTCTGCTTGTTCGTCAGGAAATACCAGAAGTCTTCATCATGAAGCTCTCTTTCGATGGTGTCCCACTGCAGGGCGATTTCCTGCTGTTTTTCTTTGCTTAACTGTACGCCCTGTCCACTATTGGTCTGTCTGCAGAGAAACAGGGCTTTGACAAGCTCTGCATTAGTCAGGGGTATGCGACCGATATTTAAACGGGTGAACAGGGCTATTGCATCCTCGACCTTTGCATCTTTCAGCTCATACCAGATTACTTTCACTCCTTTTCCCAGAGTACGGCTTCTCTCGTCAGGATTGAAATAGCTGATGAACTTCAGGGCGACGGAATAGATTTCTGTCTCATCAAACCGAGAAAACCACTTCTTGACGGTCATATAGGCCTTATGGATGAAATGGAAATCGATGTTGCTCTCTGCAAGCGTCTCGTTCTCCATGTCATCAAAGAAAGCCGTGTTCTCCTGACGGGTCTGATACACCAACGTGTATTTCAGCTTAACGTGTGGAAGAACACTCTTGATATACCTGTAGATGATGTGAATGGTTGTGAGTCTCTGCTGACCATCAATCACTTCGTACCGTCCTTGCCCATCTTCCCTAACCACCAGCGGCTGTAGGCAATACGGTTCGTCACCATTCTCATAAATATCGTTGAGCAAAGCACAGACTTGCGACTCGTCCCAACGGTAGCCGCGTTGGAAGGAGGGTATGTAAAACTCGCCTTGAATGTCACCAACTATTTTTTCTCCAAGTTGAATATTGTTTTCGGTCATATCAATATGTGGTTTTTGTTTGCAAAAATAACTCGCAGTTGTTCCATATCATGGTACAACTTCTAA
>OCTX012169180.1_pt1 | contig 10888 bp, 10 predicted proteins | sample 1539691 | NCBI WGS metagenome assembly OCTX01 (sample SAMN02144231, study PRJEB22623) | gut metagenome | biome: sheep rumen | host: Ovis aries | place: New Zealand | reverse complement strand
GCGTCGTTGTCTTTCCGCATCCGGAAGGTCCAAGGAAAGTTACAAATTCTCCTCTTTTAACCTCGAGGTTGAAATCAGATACCGCAACGAATCCATCTTCAAATTCCTTGGTTATGTGTTTCAGTTCAATGATATTCTCTGTGTTTGCCATCTTAATCTCCTCATCATTAATGATGTAATTTTCAATGATCTTTTAAAAGCTCGGAGGTGAACTGATCCATATGAATCGCACTTCTTCACTAAACGGATTTTCGATCCAGTGTTCCTGGTCCGAAGCATAGTAGAACCCGTCTCCTTTTCGAGCTTCATAAATGACGTCACCAATATGAATAATCAGTTTTCCTGATAAAACATATCCGAATTCTTCACCGGTATGTGGAGCGTCTTTAGGAAGTACGGCACCGGCATTTACGGTTACGTAAAGCGATTCCATCTGTTTACCCTGGGCCGAAGGGACGATCCACTGTTGAAGAAAACCGTTACCGTCTTTTTCGAACCAGTCAGACTCGCGAAAAACGACCTGTTCTGAACCTTCCTGCCTGAAAAAATCCGATGGAGTCGTTCCCAGGCACTCAATAAGATCCAGCAGCGTGGCGATGGAAGGTGATACCTGTCCCCTCTCCAATTGAGAAATAAAACCCTTTGTCAGTTCCGTCCTGTCAGCAAGTTCCTGTTGTGTAAGACCGTTTTGCATCCTAAGATTTCTGATCTTATTTCCAATAGCGATATTTACTGATTCCGCCTCCATAAGAATGACCCCATTACTAAACTAATTGTTTACTATTACTGATCTTTCGTGATTAATTATATATTTACATCTATACCTGTCAATAGATTATTCAGCATCAATATAAAAAGAGTAAAAGAAAACGGCCGGAGCCAATAATGACCCGGCCGTTTGACCTTAATAGAAAAATCACAGCAAAGAAGCAGCTTCCTCATCAAGGACGACATATACTTCAGGATGGAATTGCAGAATCGATGCTGGCACTCTTGGCGTGACAGGACCAGTGAATGCAGCCTTAACTGTCTCCGCTTTCGCTTTGCCGTTTACTGCTATCACAATTTTCTTCGCAGCCATGATAGTACCGATGCCCATCGTATACGCATATCTTGGAACATCAGCCTCGCTCTCAAAGAAACGTTTATTGGCATCTATTGTACTTTGCTGAAGTGCAACACAGTTCGTACCACGCGAGAAACTGTCAGAAGGCTCATTAAACGCGATATGGCCGTTATGCCCCATTCCGAGAAGCTGAATATGTACACCGCCTGTTGAAGCAATAACCTGGTCATAACGTGCACATTCTGCGTCCGGATCATCATTCATACCATCAGGAAGATTGATATGATCAGGACGTATATTTACATGATCAAATAAATTGTCATGCATAAAGTACCAGTAGCTCTGTTCATTCTCTCTCGGGAGGCCCTTGTATTCATCCAGATTAACGGTCGTAACTCTGGAAAAATCCAGATACCCCTCTTTATACCAATGAATCAGTTTTTTATACGCGCCAATCGGAGTGGATCCTGTTGCCAGTCCGATCACAGGATACCTATTATCCAGAATCTCTTTGGCAATCAGTTCAGCGACCTTCCCGCTCATTTCATCGTAATCCTTTGTACGTATGATCTTCATCATTTTTTTCATACTCCTTGTTTAAGATTCATACTATATTGGCAGACCTCCTAAATGGATGATCTGAATATGACACATCAGTCTTCAGGTTCAAACTCGATACCGAACTCACTGGGCCTGAACCTTGGAATAACATTTTCCGTAGAAGCAATCACAGCGGAAGCGAGCCTCGTTCCGATCACACAGGATTCTTCAAGTGTTTTACCATATGTGAGCCCGATCGCAATCCCTGCAAAAAACGAATCACCTGCCCCTGTCGTATCCTTTACATCAACTCGCTGAGGCGGAACAATACCGCTATCACCATCTATAGAAGCATATACAGCTCCTGCAGCGCCCATTGTAACTACCATCTTCTGAATCCTTGCCGCCTGAACCTGTTTGACCAGCATATCGTGCATCTCAACGGGCGTTGCATCAAGGCAATCAACTGAAAACAGCATAGAAGCTTCCTGTTCATTGCATACGAAACAACCGCATTGTGTGATCAGGTCTCTTCTTTCCAATGCAAGAGACATATTAGAAACAACGGCATAAACTTCTTTCCCGTGTTTACGGGCAAGAGAGAAGATACGGTTGAGCAGATGCCGTTCCATATCTATTTCTACAACAACACTGTCACAGACAGAAAAAATCTCATCGCCTTTTCTGTCCAGCACCTCTGCAAGTGCATCCAGTTCTGGCCGGCTTGAAATTGAGGCAATAACATCACCCGTATGATCGAATACCGCGAGCCATGTGCCAAGGCCATTCTTTCTCCGGATGATATAATCCGTGTTCACCTTGTGCCGGCGCAATTTGTTGATAACATCATCACTTATACCGCTATGGTCTACAACGCTTAGGTAAATTGGTCTGAGTTCAACATTTGCGATATCCTCAACAACATTCCGGCTCACCCCTCCGTGGACCTGAATAACACGGCCGACATTTCTGCCGCCGGGTATATACTGTTCCAACGGATAACCTTTGATATCAACGAAAACTGCGCCAATAACAAGGATGCCCATAAATCTACCTCCGCATCATTTCTTTTATTTTACAGGATGTCCAGCGTCTATTACCAGTAATTCCGAACCGATACGCAAAAAATTCCACCCCAATGCAAGCAATTCGCGGAACCAGAAACGAATTCCTCTCAGACCGCTGAAAGAACTCGTAACAGGCATCACATCAATGCCGTAGTACTGTGAAAGGACCCAGATTCGGAAAAGGTGGAAATCATCAGATACTGCTGCCGTTTTTTTCCCCTCAAGCCACTGCAGACTGAAGAATATGTTCTCCTGCGTATTGGATGCTTCGGTTTCAACACGAAGCTTGTCCGATGAGAGGCCAAGCCCAACCAGATAATTGCCCATCGCCTCCCCCTCGTTCATTGCATCACCGGGTCCCTTCCATCCGGAAACGATCACTGTAGCTTCTGGGTACTGCTTACTTAATTCAAAGCCTTTGTCGCATCTTGCCTGAAGCATAGGAGACAAACCATCGCTCCGCACTTCAGCACCAAAAACAAGAATGACATCAGGAGAATCAGACATAGGAAGTCTGGACCAAATGCCGACAACAAAAAAGAATATCAACAGAAGAAACGTATACAGAAAACACAGTTTTTCCAAAAAAGCTTTCCATTGTTTTCCGTTATCAGAAATCAGCCACAAAATAGCCAGCAGAAGCACTGGAAGCGCTGCCCAGAACCATTGGACAAAACTGCGAAAAGAAAACGGGATTCCCGCCTGAACAATGAGCAGAATGATAATAACAGCTGTTATCCTCTTTATATTTTTCTTCCAGTTCATAGCTGCTGTTCCCCTGAGAAACTGATTATTCTACAAAATTATACTTATTCTTTATGACCAAAAAAAGAATGAATTGATTTCAGTAACAAATTCACAAAAGAAATGTATGTCCGGATTCAAAAGATGCCAATAGTCCCAAATCTCTTATGAAGTAACAGGAACATCACACTATTCAAAGAAAAAAAAGATATAATGTAAAAAAAATATGTTTCTATTCATTGGAGGATCATTCATGTCACTGTTTATTCTCTGTGCAAAGATTTTCTTCAGCAGGATTCTGGATGTTTCGCTGGGCACAGTTAGAACCATGCTTGTCGTCAAAGGCAAGAACCGTATTGCAGCCCTTGTCGGTTTTATAGAGATTATGATCTGGTTCCTGGTTGTACGAACCGCATTCAATTCCAGTGAAGCGGGAATCATTCTCGCTATCGCATATGCCGGAGGATATGCTACCGGAACATTCGTCGGCGGTAAATTAGCATCCAAACTGATCAAAGGAACCGTAACTGTTCAGATCGTTACATCAGGCAAAGACGACGAATTGATAACTGCCATCCGTAATTCAGGATTTGCAGTTACCGTCGTGAATGTTAACGGTTCTGAATATTCCGGCGAAAAATATATGCTTTTCTCCCAGATAGCTTCTGAGAGGCTGAATGAATTCAAAGAACTCATTTACGCTAAGGATCCTACCGCATTCATCATCGTGCAGGAATCTAAATATGTTTATAATGGATTTATCAAATAATTATTCTTATTATTTCAAGTCTGGAGGAAGGAAATGAAAGAGATCAAAAAATTGGGCTTTGGCGCGATGCGTCTTCCCAAACTGGCTGACGGTTCCATCGATCTGCCTCAGGTATGCGACATGGTGGATCTGTTCATATCCAGAGGTTTCACCTATTTCGATACAGCTTATGTGTATGGAATGGGCGATTCCGAACGCGCTTTGAGGGAATGTCTCGTCAAACGCTATCCCAGAGATTCATTTACACTTGCGACTAAACTCCCCTCCTTTCTTCTGAAAGAAGACGGCGATAAAGACAGAATCTTCAAAGAATCACTGGACAACCTCGGCACCGACTATGTTGATTTCTATCTTCTGCATAACGTCAACTCGGGAAGCATCAAAACTTATGACAAACTGGATTGCTGGACATGGCTGAAAAAACAGAAAGAAACAGGAAAGGCCAAACATGTAGGTTTTTCATTCCATGACACACCGGAACTGCTTGACCAGGTCCTTACCGATCATCCTTTCGTGGATTTTGTGCAGCTCCAGATCAATTATATCGATTGGGAAGCGCCAAAAGTCCGTTCCAGAGAGTGCCTTGAAACAGCAAAGAAACACGGCAAGCCTGTTGTTGTAATGGAACCTGTAAAAGGCGGTCTTCTTGCTTCTCTTCCGGAATCCGGTATCGAAGTATTCCGTTCATGTGATCCGCAGGCAAGTCCCTCATCTTTCGCAATCCGTTATGTTGCCTCCCAGGAGGGCGTTTTTGTTGTTCTCTCCGGAATGTCGACGACCTCACAGGCAGATGATAACACCTCATTTATGAAGGAATTCAAACCGCTGAACGAGAGTGAATACAAAGCCGTGGGAAAAGTCGTAGATGTGCTAAAATCCATTCCTACTGTACCCTGCACAGGATGCCGCTATTGTGTTGACGGCTGTCCCATGCAGATAGAAATTCCGTCCATGCTCAGCCTTCTGAATAATGTCAGGATTTACGGACCGACGCCGGCTGTACTCGATGGATATGGTTTCCGCAAGGGATCAGGCGGAGATGTTTGGGACTGCATCGGTTGCGGACAGTGTGAAGGAGCCTGTCCTCAGCATCTTGAAGTTCCTGTATATCTCGCGGAGCTTTCCTCAGCAATGGGTAAATAATTCATAATTCTGTAAAGTCAAACACCTGTACAGCGTTCAAACGCCGTACAGGTGTGTTTTTTCCCTAGATATGATCAATACTGCCAGAGGCTGTACTGGAAAGGTACTTCTTCCGGTTTCGTATCAGGCGCTGTTCCGGCTTCTTCAGCAAGAATCATCTCACGCATCTGATTCTCATAGGTCGGATCATAATCTTCGGGCATGGGGGTGACTTTGCTGCGGACATCGAGGAAATCCAGAATTCCGCGTCCCATCTCCCGCCCCTTTCCGGTGTGCATATCATAGATATAATCCGGAAGTTCCACGACCTGACCGTATTTTGCTTCCATCTGAATTATATTCTTGAGGCAATCCGAAGAACGTTCTTTTTTCTGCTTACACAGGAAACGGATCGCATGGACAAAGAATAAAGGTCTGTCTCCGTCGTCATAAGGGAACTTTTTTCTCATTTCATCGAGCGTATTAATCAGGATAGGTGCATAAGGATTTCCAAAGCCGATATCTTCGACTGAAATTGCGTTTAGTCTGCGCCACATCTTATCCTCGAACTGCTCACTGGTAATGTACATTTCATACGCTACCCTGGTGGCAGTCGCTTCATCAGCCCTTCGGATGGATTTCTGAAGGGCGGATACCAGTTCATCGCCGGGAATTCCGTTACGTGATTTCAGGTTTCTCCACGGATCATAGGACATAAATTCAGCCATACTCTTTCTCCTTCTTAATTAATCATTTTATTGATTATTGCTATTTTGAACGGACACCGGTCACAGTTACATGCTGCAGGCGAGTCAGCGAAGGAATCAGAACGTTATTGTACTGGACCTGTTTATCTGAGAGCCAGAGGTCAGCCAAATTATCTTTCATGTCCCCGGAAACAGAGCCGCCAGTCACAACTGTTACTTCCCCGTTGCGATGAAGATAACCCAAACGGATCTCACCGAAAATATCACCGGCGATATCGTCCACCTGGAAATCCGAGAATTCAACTAATTCCAGATAATCTCCGCTGCGGATCATCTCCTCTGTATGATTTCCACCTTCAACGACCCAATTCCTTACCATGAAAGAATCATGAAGTCCAAGATACTGAGAATACATCCTTGAGCCCCAATATGACTCCGGGACACCGGCATTCAACAGCGTTTTATCACTGATCGGAGAACCTTCCTCATCAAATCCGCCATTTCCCGAAGAATTCGGCAGATAACGGACCGCGCGCAGTGTTATGCGATCTCCATCTGTAGTATCAGAGATCTCATGTCCGAGTTCAAAAGAACTTAATTTCCTGTAGACATATGCGGCATTCAGATTCCCGAGAAAATAACTGTAGATCTCCCTCGCTGCCTCCGTAGAGAAAACTACTGGGATGTGCTCGATTTCCGGAGTAGGAAGAGCAGAAAGACGGTCTTTCCCCAACTGCATAGTACGCTGGATATCAGCAGTCAAAGACTCTGAATCGCAGGATCCTGAACGATACATACGATAAAGCTCGATTTCCCGCTCTTCGTTTCTGGCATTAATGACAACCTCCGCAGCAGAAACGGGATAAGTCATTGAAACATCAACGCCATTGGAATTGATGATGCGTTTTGTCACATGATTGCAGAACAATTCATAACTGTTCAGATCTTCAGTTTCCGTCTCAGAGACTGCATTCAATGCACGGAAATACTCATCGGCCATCACAGGCAAAGAATGAAGTTTCGCAGTATCAGGAAGAGCATCACATGGACGAACAAGGTCATACGTTTTATTTTTTACAAGCGAAGCCTCATAGACAAGATTATCGACAAGGCTGCTCAGTTCGTTATCTGAAGCCGTAGGCGGTACTGACGCTGCAGCACTTCCCATTTCTTCCCCGTTATCAGTCTTCTTATAAACTTTGACTTCAATCTCATCGATATCTTTCGCCCGGTTCTGATCCAGGCGCTTACGGATGAAATAGAATTCCCACCCTCTCGTTTTAGTGGAGATAACCTCCCAGGCATCCGCATCAGATTGCTTCAGTTTTGAAAGTAATATATTCAACGTCATATCAGCCAAGCCTCCCAACTGTTTTCAGATAGGGACCGCCATCCGCAACTTTCACCCACTCCTTATATCCTTTTCCGCAGCCTCCTGCTCCGAAAATCATTCTATCGGAAGAAAGCATCGAGATATTACCGAGAAGTTCGGGAACATAACCGGTAAGAATAACAGGAGCGAACACTTTACCTGTTAACCTGCCGTCAACGATTTCTCTGCCAAGCTGAAGAATACACTGTATTCCCCAGTGTTTCGGATCTTCCATCCCGCTTTCCATACCCTCAAGCAGAAATCCGTACTTTACTGAAGAGATCATATCATCAAGTGAATCGCTTCCACTGTCAAAAACGGTATTAGTCATTCTTGTATACGCCTTATGCGCATAATTCTCCCGTTTCCCGTTTCCGGTTGGAGCAGTTCCAAGGCGCACTGCGCTGAGAGCATCGCAGATGCCGGCTTTCAGTATTCCGTTTTCAATCTCCGTTACATCGCCGGCAAGGACACCCTCATCATCGAAAGCATACGATGTTACGTTCCTGGCACAAAGCGCGCCTTCATGCATGGTAACTTTGTCGGATCCGACCCGTTTCCCGATATATTGTTTTCCAAGAGCGCGGTTCTTGACGAACATATCCATCTCAACGCCGTGGCCGAACGCTTCGTGAGCAATCAATCCGGTAACTTCGGGAGAAGTGATTATCTCATATTCACCGGGAACAATACGTTCAGCCCGAAGAAGATCCTGAACCGTCCGGTAAGCAGGTTCGAGTTTATGCTCAAGATCCGCAAACAATTCAGGTCCGCACAAACCGGAGACGCTCTCATATCCCACCCTGTTCTGCTCATCCTTTGCTGCAATGACAGCAACATTTCCTTCGCTGTATACATATGACTGCCTGAGGAAACGGTTATGGGATAAAAACACTTTACTGATGTGAGTCGACTGGGCACTGACTGAACACTCCAGCACATCTTCACCTAATGAAATACCCTTTTCTGTGATACTTACGAGCAGATCGACAAGAGAACCAAGATCTGCATTTTCAGGGAGCTGTTCAGTTTCTTCCTCTACGAACAATTCGAGGGGCTCATCCGGGAGAAGCGCAGTTTCATAAACAGGAGTATCCGTGATCAGAAGCAGATCGATCTGCGCGTTGAGTTCATCTTTAATATTCTTTATCGTTTCTTCAAGCTTATCCGGATGAAGATCGGTAATGGCATATTCACTGTAAAGGCCGTTCCTGCTTACGCGAATCACAGTACCGCGTTCAGTCGTCATCGTCTTATTCCCGACAGATTTGGAATAGCGCAAACTGCGAACAGAAAGACCTACACAATCCGTTGAAAGAATACTGACATACTCGAATTCCTCTTCCAGAGAGGAAAGAACCTGCCGCAAATAAGGGATCAATCCGTTCAAGTACTCTGAAAATGGTGCTTTCATATACCCATCCTTATAATTTATTAATCAAGTCCGATTTTTCTCCGGACTTTTCTCAATGTTCTCGCAGCGAGTATAGATGCCCGTTCAGCCCCCGTCTTCAGCACATCATTGAGCATATCTTTATCCGCAAGATTCTCTTTATATCTTTCCTGAATCGGAGCGAGCGCATCACGGACAGCCTCGCCGACAGCAGACTTGAACTCTCCATAACCTTTCCCGTCGAATTCGCGCTCGATCTCATCAAAACTACGGCCGGTAACGCCGCTATAGATGCTCATCAGATTTGTGACTCCGGGCTTGTCTTCCGCGGCACGGACTTCATTTCCGCTGTCTGTAACCGCTCTGCGGAACTTACGGATGATGGCGTCTCCGTCATCAGTAAGCATAACCTTTGCATTCTGATTTTCGTCAGACTTGCTCATCTTGGAAGTCGGATCCTGAAGAGACATTACACGGGCAGCAACCTTCGGGAAAAATCCTTCCGGAACAGTAAAAACATCTCCGTATATCCCGTTAAAACGGATAGCGATATTCCTTGCCAATTCAAGATGCTGTTTCTGATCAGCTCCGATTGGAACGAGATTTGTCTGATACAGAAGGATATCCGCAGCCATCAGTACAGGATAAGTGAATAAGCCCCCGTTGACATTTTCCGGGTGCTTGCTGCTCTTATCCTTGAACTGAGTCATTCTTGACAGTTCGCCAAACTGCGTGTAGCAGGAAAGAAGCCATGACAGTTCCGCATGCTGATGAACGTCTCCCTGAATAAACAGGATGGAACGATCCGGATCCACGCCGCATGCAAGAAGCATCGCGGCAGATTCCCTGATCTGACGGCGCAGGGTTGCAGGATCCTGACGAACAGTCAGAGAATGAAGATCGACGACACTGTAAATACAATCATATTCATTCTGAAGAGTATCCCACTGCCGGAGTGCACCAAGATAATTTCCCAAAGTAAAACCGCCGGTCGGCTGAATACCGCTGAATACCCGTTTCTTGTATTCTTCCATAGTCTTTCCCCCAATGTACCTTAATTCATACAGTTCTCATTTTATGACTCTGAAAATAGGGTGTCAATTGACAAAGATGTATTGTTAAACCTACAATTGAAATACTGAAATCATCATGATTATGAGGTGAATTTATGGGAAAGACCCGTACACGTTTTGCACCTAGTCCGACTGGTTATATGCATATCGGCAATCTCCGTACTGCCCTATATGCTTATCTGATTGCCAAGAAAGATGACGGTGCCTTTATTCTGCGTATTGAAGATACAGATCAGGGCCGTCTAGTCGAAGGCGCAACCGATGTTATCTATAAAACTCTGAAAGACTGCGGTCTGTTCTGGGATGAAGGGCCCGATATCGGAGGCGATTTCGGCCCGTATATCCAGAGCGAGCGCATGGGCTGTTATCTGGATTACGCTAAGCAGCTCGTCGAAAAAGGCAATGCATATTACTGTTTCTGCACAGAAGTGGAACTGGATGAACGAATCCCGAAGAAGGCCGAAGGCGGAGAGATGATCCGCCGTTATGACGGTCATTGCAGAAATCTTTCGAAAGCAGAAGTCGAAGCCAGACTTGCTTCTGGTCAGCCTTACGTTATACGTCAGAAAATGCCTAAAGAGGGTACGACTACATTCCATGATCTAGTCTACGGAGACGTTTCCGTCGAGAACAAAGAACTGGAAGATCAGATTCTGATCAAGTCCGACGGTATGCCGACTTACAACTTTGCGAACGTCATCGATGACCATCTGATGGGAATCACTCATGTTGTACGCGGCAATGAATATCTTTCTTCCAGCCCGAAATATAACCTTCTCTACGAGGCGTTTGACTGGACCCCGCCGGAATATATCCACTGTGCTCCAGTAATGAAAGACGAACACCAGAAACTATCAAAACGCAATGGTGACGCATCCTATCAGGATCTTGTTAAGAAGGGCTATCTCACGGAAGCAATTCTGAACTATATCGCACTTCTCGGCTGGGCACCTAAAGGTGAACAGGAAATCTACAGCCTAAACGAACTCGTTCGTGCATTTGATTTATCCGGTATCAGCAAATCCCCTGCTATTT